>WLWI01000031.1_pt1 | contig 289192 bp, 272 predicted proteins | sample 6701501 | NCBI WGS metagenome assembly WLWI01 (sample SAMN12718690, study PRJNA515312) | sponge metagenome | isolation source: marine sponge | host: Mycale hentscheli | place: New Zealand: South Island, Marlborough, Capsize Point | collected 2014-11-01 | reverse complement strand
GCATGCACGTTTCTCTGGTCGACCCGAAGGGCCGCGTTTTCAAGGGTTTGGGATGTCGTCCGGCGCCGCTCACGATGCCCCCGGCATCGTCACGCGACGCCATCCTAACCCAAACCCTTGAAAACGCAGTGCAGACCATAAGCATTGCTCGGACAGGCTCCTAGTGTGATGATTCTGAAATTTGCCGCATTTTATGCGGCGAATTTTAGGATCTGAATCACATTAGATTCAAATAGTTAGTGTGCTGATTCACGAGAAATTCAATCTTTTGAATTTCACGATCAGGACACTAGCCCTTGCTATCATCATAGAATCCCGCAATGTTCGAAGGAACATGGCGCTGCATGAAAAACGAGGCCGGGTGCGGGCCGTTTTGGGCCCCACGAATACCGGCAAGACCTATCTGGCGATCGACCGAATGCTCGGCTTCCCGCTTCGGCTCCTGGCACGTGAAAATTACGACCGTATCGTGGCACTGAAAGGCCGCCGTTCGGTGGCGCTGATCACGGGCGAAGAGAAGATCGTGCCGCCCCGGCCGCGCTGGTTCGTGTGCACCGTCGAGTCGATGCCGCTCGATCTCGAAGTCGATTTCCTGGCGATCGATGAAATTCAGCTTTGCGCCGACCGCGAGCGCGGCCACGTCTTCACCGACCGGCTGTTGCATGCGAGGGGGCGGGAAGAGACCATGCTGCTCGGTGCCGATACCATCGCGCCGCTGCTACGGCAGCTGGCACCCGATGCGCAGCTCGAAACCCGGCCCCGCTTCTCCACCCTGTCCTATACGGGTGCAAAGAAGTTGACGCGGCTGCCGCGCCGTACCGCGATCGTGGCATTTTCCCTGAACGAGGTTTATGGGCTGGCCGAGCTGATCCGCCGCCAGCGTGGCGGCACCGCCGTCGTGTTGGGCGCGCTGTCGCCGCGGACGCGTAATGCGCAAGTCGAGATGTATCAGGCCGGTGAGGTCGATTACATGGTCGCAACCGATGCCATCGGCATGGGCCTCAACATGGATATCGAGCATGTCGCCTTCGCCGGGATGCGGAAATTCGACGGCCGGGCGCCGCGCCGGTTGCAGCCGGCCGAGATCGGTCAGATTGCCGGTCGCGCGGGCCGCTATCAGCATGACGGCACCTTTGGCGTGACGAACAATATTCCAGCATTCGACGATGAGGTGGTGGAAGCGATCGAGTCTCATCAATACGACACGCTGGACCGGGTGAGCTGGCGCAATCGCGATTTCGATTTCCGGTCGCCGCGCGCCTTGCTCGACAGCTTGTCCCGGCAGCCCTCTTCGCCACTGCTGTACCGCGCGCGGGAGGCCGATGATTTTCGGACGTTGAAGGAGTTGACCTCCGATGCGGACGTCGCCGAACGCGCGACCAACCCGGCGGCGGTGCGTTTGTTATGGGACGTCTGTCAAATACCGGATTTCCGCAAGGTGATGCCGGACATTCATGTGCGCCTGTTACGGCAGGTCTTCCTCCACCTCTCCTCGCTTGAGGCACGACTGCCGGAAGACTGGGTCGGCGACCACATTAAGCGTCTCGACAATGTCAATGGCGATATCGATACCCTGACCCAACGGATCGCGCATGTGCGAACCTGGACCTATATCAGCCATCGTACCGATTGGCTGTCTGATAGCGCGCATTGGCAGGGGATCGCGCGGGAAATCGAAGACCGGCTTTCCGATGCCCTGCATCAGCGGCTATTGCAGCGGTTCGTCGACCGGCGGGCACCGGTACTGGCCAAACGGCGGCAGGGCGATGAAGAGCTGCTGTCCTTTGTGTCGAAGTCGGGGGATGTCGTTGTCGAGGGTGTCATTGCTGGATCGATGGCAGGGCTGAAATTCATCCGAAATGCCGAGCAAAGCCCAGAGGAAACGCAGACTTTGGTATCGGCGGCACGGGGCACGATTGCGCTCGAAGTCGATACGCGGGTTGCCGCCCTTTGTGCGGACGAGGATAAATCCTTTTCCCTGTCCCGCAGCGGCCGCATTCGCTGGCACGATGATGAGATCGCGAGCTTGCAAAAGGGTGATACGGCGCTGGCACCGAATATCGTCTTGCTGCGCAATGAGTTGCTGGCCTCAAATTCGCGGGATCTTGTCCTCGCACGCCTTAACCGTTGGCTCGCTGCCTATCTCCGTCGACGGTTGGCGGCGCTGTTTCGGGCACGTGAAGCAGATCTCGGGGCAGCTGCCCGCGGCATCGTCTTTCAGCTCGCGGAGAGTCTCGGGTCGGTGCGCAGCATCGCCGCCCGCAATCAGATTTCCGCTCTCGACGCAGCGGACAAGAAAGCGCTGACCCGCCTTGGCCTTCGGTTCGGTATCCATGCGGTGTATTTCGCCCCGCTGCTTCGCCCCACGGCACTGCGCCTGCGCGCGGTACTGGCTGGCGTGTATACCGGTGTTCCGGCTCCGCGTCCCGGCCAGGCGCCCTCGGTTCCGGCAGCCGAGGCGTCGGAGGACGTCTGGCGTTTCATCGGCTATCGCGTGTTGGGGGATCGGGCGATACGGTTGGACAGTGCGGAGCGGTTGGCCGCAGCGGCGCGAAAACGCGCTCGGCGGGGGCCATTTTCCGCGGATGCGGAATTCATCGCGCTTGCCGGTTGCGATGGTGCTGCGCTCGCGTCGGTCCTTCGCGGGCTCGGTTATCACGTCGATCAGTCGGACGAGGGAACTAAATTCCGGCAGAAGAAGCGCAATGGTGGAAACGGCAAGGCGTCGCGTGGCGGGAAATCCGCGGGGCCGTTCGATCCGGCATCGCCCTTCGCAAAGCTGCGCGATATGGCGAGCGCAAAATGACGGAGCAGGTACCGGAAAAGCTTCGGTTGGACAAATGGCTCTGGCATGCGCGGCTGTTCAAGAGCCGGACTCTTGCCGCGCAACAGATTGCGAGCGGCGGTTTTAGGGTCAACCGGATAGTGGTTCGAAAATCCCATCACACCGTGCAGCCGGGCGATGTGGTGACCTTTCCAAAAGGCCCCTATGTCCGGGTCGTGGAAATCATCGCGCTCGGCACCCGGCGCGGGCCCGCGCCGGAAGCGCAAGCCCTGTACCAGGATTTGAACCCGCCGGACGCCCAGCCGAAGCCGGAGCGGAAACTGGGCGCGGCACGCCGTGAAGTGGGCGCGGGCCGCCCGACCAAGAAGGACCGGCGCGAAATCGAACGTCTGTTGGGACGTCCTTAATGCGTGGTTCTACGACCTGAGCGCCTGCTCGATGGTGTGACTTATGCTGTGGCGTGTTTCCGGAAGATCACGGACAAATTATTGGATGGCATTTCGACGGTTTCCGCCAGGTGGAAGCCTCGGTTTTCCGCTTCTGCGATCACGTCCTCCAAGTCCCGCACACCCCATCTGGGGTCTTGCGAGCGAAGACTCTGGTCGAACGCTTCGTTGGATGGCGCCGTATGCATCCGGTTTCGCTTGAACGGGCCATAGAGATAAAGAATACCGTCGCCCTCAGGCAAAATTCGAGCCGCGCCATCGAGCAGGCCCAGACAGGCCTTCCAGGGGGCAATATGGATCATGTTCGCTGAAACGACCGCCGCGGCCTCTTCAATGGGCCAGTCTTGCGTTGTGACGTCTATCTCGACAGGTGGCAGAAGATTGGGCGCGTCCGTTTCGGCTGTGTGCGCGGCGATGCTCGCCAGTGCGGCGCTGTCGATGTCGCTTGGCTGCCATTGCCGTGGAGCGAGGCGTGGGGCCATGAAGGCGGCGTGTTCGCCGGTTCCACTGTTAAGCTCGAGAACCAATCCAGTAGGCGGTAGAACGCGCTGGAGCACGTCGAGAATAGCATTGCGGTTTCTTAGGGTCGCGGGCGCGTGACGCCGGGGATCATTCATCCACCGGGTTATATCCGCGCCCATAGGCGGCGGCAAGACGGTCACATTTGCGGCAAACCCATGCAAAACGGTGTGACATGGCGGCGGCAATGTACTATGCCGAAATTATGTTAGCGAAATTGCGCATATTCCTCCTGGAAAGGGGCGGCCAGGCAACTGCCGCCGACGGTCGCCACAGCGATGACGAGCTGCACCTTGCGGCCGCAGCGCTCATGGTCGAGGCGGCGCGTCTCGATGGTGCGTTCGACGAAGAGGAACGCGCGCATATCGGAGCGATACTGCGGCAGCGCTTCGAATTGGACGACGAGTCGGTCGCTGCGCTTATCGATGCGGCGGTCGGAGCGGTTGACGCGATTCCGGAGATTTATGGCTTTACGCGGACAATCCGTGACAATTTCACGCATGATGAGCGCGTTGCGATGATGCAAATGCTTTGGGAAGTCGCTTACGCGGACGGCGAACTGCACGATTATGAAGCAAGCCTCTTGCGTCAGGTCGCTGGACTTTTGTATGTCACTGATCAGGAAAGCGGGGCCGCGCGCAAACGCGCACGCGAACGCCTGGGACAATAGGACGTTGAGCTTGTCTGAATCTGGACGGTGCGAGGCGTAACGTAAGGACCGAGGGAGAGCACCACATGACCTATATCGTCAATGAGAACTGCATTAAGTGCAAATATATGGATTGCGTTGAGGTCTGCCCGGTCGATTGTTTTTATGTCGGCGAGAACATGCTGGTGATTCATCCTGACGAATGTATCGATTGCGGCGTCTGCGAGCCCGAATGCCCGGTTGAAGCGATCCTTCCCGATACCGAAAGCGATGTGGAAAAATGGGTAGAAATTAACCGGGAATATGCCGAGCAGTGGCCCAATATCACCCGAAAAGGGGAAAGTCCCGCAGACGCGGACGAGTTCAAGGACGAAACCGGGAAGTTCGACAAGTATTTCAGTCCCAACCCCGGCCAAGCCTGAGCTGTGCTGGGAATTACACAAATTTTGTGATATACTCTCTACCGTAAGTTACGAAGAGGCGATGCGCCTCACGAAGGCGGTTGCCATATTTGCCAGCGTATCGAATGGATACACGCAAAACGTGTTAACATGCTGCGGTCAACCGCGTGAGCGGCGTCCGCAGCTTAATTTTACGGTCCTTCGCCATGGATATGGCGGCGATCCAAGGATCGGTAAAAGCGCTGGACGATCGCTCGGGATGTAGCGAAAGAATGTGAGAAGGGCGAATGACCGACAAAAATTTGAAGATTTCGACGGGCGACTACGTCGTTTATCCGACGCATGGAGTTGGGAAAGTTACTGGGTTCGAAGACCAGGAAATTGCCGGCGATAAGTTGAAGCTGATCGTCATTGATTTTCATAAGGATCGAATGATCCTTCGCGTCCCGATTTCGAAGGCGGAAACCTCGGGTCTGCGCCGGCTATCGTCGAAAGACGAAATGAAGGTAGCGCTAAAGACTCTCAAGGGGCGAAGCCGCGTCAGGCGCACAATGTGGAGCCGGCGCGCACAGGAATACGAAGCGAAGATCAATTCGGGCGACCCGGTTTCCATTGCCGAAGTGGTACGCGACCTGCACCGCAACGCCGATCAACCGGACCAGTCCTATAGCGAGCGGCAAATTTATCAGGCTGCGTTCGACAGGCTGGTGCGGGAACTCGCCGCTGTTGAAGAAATCGACGAGGAGGCGGCTTGTCAGCAACTCGAAACGGTGTTGCAGGCCGCATAACACCAGGCCGTATTTCAGGATATTCCGTCATGGCGGCAGGTAATAATCGCACGTGCCGTAGATGACCGTGCATCGCAGCATCGTGACGCTTCGACGGGCGCGCCGTATCTGGGCCATCGGGTCTATCCACGGCGAGGCAAGGCGCCTGGCAGCCCTGCATGCAGAGATGACGCCCCGCTTGGCGTATGGTGACCGGCTGGTCTATCTCGGCAACTATTTGGGTATCGGCAAGCCGGTTTTCGAGACGATTTCGGAGTTGCTGCGATTTCGCAGGGTGTTCCTGTCGATTCCACCTTTCATGGACGAAAACGACGTTGTCCTGCTTCGGGGATCGCAGGAAGAGATGTGGCAGAAGCTGCTGCAGCTTCAGTTTTCCAATCAGCCCGCCGAGGTTCTTGCTTGGATGCTGGACCGTGGGGTGGCGACGACCCTTGAAGCCTACGATGGCCGGGCAGAAGAAGGGTTCGCCAATGCAAAGAAAGGCGTCGTCGCGCTGACATCCTGGACCAGTAAACTGCGCGATGCGGTACGTGCCGCGCCGGGCCACGAAGCGATGGTGAATGCGTTGAAGCGTGCCGCGGTCTCTCGCGAGGGTGGCATTCTTTTCGTCAATGCCGGTGTCGATATCGATCGGCCGCTGTCCCAGCAAACCGATAGCTTTTGGTGGGCGGGGCGGAGCTTCTCAACGATTCGGGAGCCCTATGAAGGATTTCGGCGTGTTGTCCGCGGTTACGATCCCGATCATGGTGGTATCGCCGAGACGGAAGCAACGCTGACGATCGACGCCGGCTGCGGATTCGGCGGATCGTTGGCAGCCTACTGCCTAACGCCGGAGGGCGAGGTTCTGGAACGGCTCGAAGCGTAAAATTGCAGGTCCGATAAACCGAGTAATCCGATGGGTAACTTGACCTTACGGTTTCTACGGCTTCATCATAATATTTTTTAACCTGCTGATAAAAAACAAATAATATCTGATGTTGAAACAAGACTAAATTTGTCTTTTTTCGTTTCACATGCTATATTCTGCATGTTATACCTTACTAAATTAATGGGTTAATCTTTGCGACAACCCAGGGAACGCGGGCTCTGCTATGGCTTATATCGACGATCCGCAAACACAAAGAGCTAATCTGAGGTTCATTCGTGCCGCCATGCGCGAACCGATGCTTGAGCGCGAGGACGAGTTCGAATTGGCAAGGCGTTGGCGCGGCGATGAGGACGAGGCGGCGCTGCACAAACTGGTGCAATCCTATACCAGGCTCGTTGTCAGCACTGCCGCCCGCTTCCGGAATTACGGATTGCCGATGGGCGATCTCGTTCAAGAAGGTAATATCGGCCTCATGCAGGCTGCGGCCAAGTTCGATCCGGCGCGCGAAGTCCGGTTTTCGACCTACGCGACGTGGTGGATTCGCTCGGCAATTCAGGACTACATCCTGCGGAACTGGTCGATCGTGCGGACAGGAACGACCGCGGCGCAGAAGACCCTGTTTTTCAACTTGCGGCGGTTGCGCGCGCGAATTGCGGATTCACCGACAGGCCGGCTCAATGACGAAGGGCGCCAAGAAATCGCGCGGGAATTGCGGGTCAAGTGTCACGAAGTGGAGTCGATGGAGAATCGATTGAGCGCCAGCGACCAGTCCTTGAACGCGACGGTCGCCGAAAGCTCCGAAGACAGCTGGCAGGACTTTCTCGCCGACACGCGGCCGACACCGGAACTGATGGTGCGAAAGCGCCTCGATACCGAAGTACGGTCGCAATGGCTCGACAAGGCCATCTCTGAACTTTCGCCGCGCGAGCAAATTATTATCCGTCGCAGACGATTGCGCGACGAAGGAGCGACTCTCGAAGAGTTGGGCCGGGAACTCGGCGTGAGCAAGGAGCGCGTCCGGCAGCTCGAACACCGCGCGATGACGAAGATGCGTGATGTTATCAGCCGCAATATCGAAAAACCTTCGGATCTGCTGGTCGACGCCTGACAACATCAACGGCGCACTTGGCGCCGCTTTCCGATATACTCTCCGACGGGAGCCGGTGGCCATTGATATTGGCGGTGGCGCGGTGGGAGTCGCTTGGCGTGAGTGCGAAACAGAAGCGGATTGAGCGGGCACTGGCCCAGGCGCAAGGCCTGTTGCAAGGCGGCCGGGCCGCTGATGCCGCGACGCTCTGCGAGGAAATTCTTCGTGAAGCGCCTCATCTCCCCAGTGCGCTCCAGCTTGGCGCGGTGGCGGCATTTCAGTCCGGTGACGGGAACCGCGCGCGTGACCTGCTGGAAACGGCGACGACCCAATATCCGGATGATCCGGAAGCGCACTTCAATCTCGGCGTTCTTTATCAATCCTCCGGCATTTTGGAGTCGGCGCTTGGCGCGTTCCTGCGCGCGGCGGCCCTGGCGCCTGGCTCCGCGATAGCGCACTACAACGCCGGAACCGCGTTGCACGAGCTTGGCCGGCCGGGTGAGGCCATTGCGGCCTATCGAAGGGCAATCGACGCGGACCCGGACTATGCGGCGGCTCATGCCGGTCTTGCCTATCTGTTGCGAGACGCTGGCCAACTCGAAGACGCGCTCACGGCGTATGACAGCGCCGTTGCACTGGCACCGAACGATGCCCAGACGCAATCGGGACGCGGCATCGTGTTGCAGCATCTGGGCCGCTTGCCGGAAGCGGCCGATGCGCTCCGCCGCGCTGCTGCGCTCGATCCGGCTTATCCGGATGCGTGCACCAACCTTGCCGATGTGTTGATCGAAATGGACGATGCGGTGTCGGCCGTAAGGGAATGCGATCGTTTCCTGTCGCGCTATCCTGGCGATTCGGGCGTCCTCGCTTCAAAGGTTATTGCGCTGGGCGAGAGCGGCGATACCGAAGCTGCTGATGCGCTGGTCGATTTCGAGAGATTTCTTTGCCCGACTCGGCCCGAGCCGCCGCCTGGCTTTGCGGATGCCGGCGCGCTGAACGATGCGCTCGCGGCGCATATGCTGGCGCACCCGACGCTTGTCGATGCACCAGCCAGTCATGCCACGCGCAACGGCAAGCACACGGGTGAGCTACTCGGCGACACCGCAGCACCGATCGTGGCTTTTCAAGCGATGATGAGTAACGCCATAGCTCTGTACAAATCGAAACTCGGAGACGACCCTGCGCATCCCTTTGTCGCGAATGCGCTGGACTGCTGGCGGTTGACCGCGTGGTCGATTGTTCTGCAGGGCAGCGGCGGATTTCAAGCGCCTCACATTCATCCGTCAGCCTGGCTAAGCGGCGTTTACTATGCGCGCGTGCCGGACGTCGTGTCGGATCCCAACGCCGGGCAGGCTGGCTGGATCGAGTTCGGCCTGCCGAGCGAGGAGTATCATTGGCGCTGCCGGCCACCGGTCCGCGCGATTCGGCCGGAAGCCGGCCTGCTGGTCTTATTTCCGAGTTATTTCTTCCACCGCACGATCCCCTACGATACGGAGGGCACGCGGATCAGCATTGCCTTCGACGTTCTGCCGGCAATCTCTTAGCCGTTCTGTACGACGAGTTTCACACGCTTCAGCGAAGCGAGGGGGCGTTTGTCGCCAAGGCCGTTCAGCGTAACGAACCGTTCCTGTCGAAAGTCTTCGAAGGCCATTCGTCCACTCAGCCGACCGACCGTGTCCGTGGCTCTAACCGCAACGATTTTCAAACGCTTCGGTTGCAATACCGCTGCTTGGGCTGGCGAGAGACGTTTGAAACTGTACGTGGTCCGCTGGAACGCAGGTGCCAGTTTCTGCATTGCTGCCGGCGCGGCCGCGAAGACGAAGCGGAAGATGTGCTTGGAATCGAAGCGGATGGCGATCAGGCGGTAATCCGTCCGGCCATCACGGGCACGCACCCAGGCCGTTGCTGCGCCGAAGCCGTTTATCTTAATCGCTTCGAGATCGTTCAGCGCCGCGCCGCGCCCCCAGACACCCGACAAATAAGCCGACATCGTGCCCCGGTAAGGTTTCGGCGCCGCCGTGAAAATGATTGCAGCCTTAGCCTGTTTTGACGCGGCCGCAATCCGGTCCGGCCTGTTCTGCAGTTTGAAGCCTTGGGGGACGGAGAATTCGAAACGGAGTTTCGGGTGTGCGAAGCGGCGGCCCAGCGTGTAGCCCTGCTCGGGCCCGTCGCCGAAAATCATGCCGTCGAGCGCCTTGAGGTAGCTGTTCCGGTCGCGCCGGCCATTCTGCTTGCCGCCGGAAAGCGCTGCGGCACGTTGCACCCGTTCAATCGTGCGCGGATGGGTCGCCGTAATATCGTAACTATCGACTTCGTTGGGAGAGCGCCCGGCTATCTGCGCTTCGAGCTGGCTGTTGGCGCGCAACCGCGCAAGAAAACTAGCCATAGCGTTTATATCGTAGCCGGTACGGCGCAGATAACGAATGCCAAGCATGTCGGCTTCCAGTTCCTGATCGCGCGAATAGCTGCGGAGATACAGACCGGCGACCGTTCCGGCAAGTTGCGAGGATTCCCGGCCCGTCACCGCGCCCAGCAATCCGACGCCCAATTGCGCGAGCATGGATTGGCTCTGCCGTTGCGCCGAGTGCCGTGCGACGACGTGGCCGATTTCATGGCCCAGGACACCGGCAAGTTCCGCCTCGTTGCCCGCAAGCGCCATAAGGCCGCGCGAGATATAAACATAGCCCCCAGGCAGGGCGAATGCGTTGACGATAGGACTGTCGAGAAGCGTAAAGGTGAATCCCAGCGACGGGGTTTCCGTCGTGGCTGCAAGTTTGCCGCCGATGCTGGCGACATAACCGGCAGCGGCCGAATCTTTATAAACGCCGCCAAATTGTGCCAGAATTTTCGGATGTTCGCGAAGACCGATCTGCTTCTCTTCATCGGGGTTGACCAGAATCAGATCGCGGCTGCCGGTGGCGGGGTTTACCGTGCAACCGGTACCGAGCCCCGCGACCAGAGAGCAGGCCGTCAATCCACAAAAGTGTCGCCGTGTTATCGCCATATCGATCCGCGCCACGCTGCTGTTATCAGCCTTGAATATCGATTACTGCCGATCGCGTTACAAGTATCCTCCGGGTTATCGGGTTGGATCGGGCAGGATCTCAATCTGCTCCGGATGGGTCGCGTCGATGAGCGGTCCGTTGCGCGATTTGATCCAGCCGCGAACCCGCACGGTTTTCCCCTGCAAGGCTTCAAGGTCCAATCCTGCATCTTTAAACAGCCGCCGTACGCGGGCGGCGACGGCAATGGTGAAGTCCGTTCGCCAATTATCGCTGAAATTCAGGTAGGTGTATTTGCGCCGCGCCGCGACGGCTCGAACTTGGCCTTCGACAAGGTGAAAGCCGCCGATATGGCGATGCGCGGTATCAGCGTCGCGGATTTGATAGAAGCGGTGCCGCCAAATGCCGCGGCGGGCGGCCCGCGCCTTCCGTTCCATCGCGAGCATTTCAGCGATCTGCGCCCGGTTGTCTTGGAAGCTGTAGACCCGCGCCATGCCGCTGCGCAGCAGTTCGCCTTGAATCCATACGCCTTTTTCGTCGTGCAGATGGGCGAGCAGCCTGTTGTGTCGATCGACGCGCCGCCCACCGTAAGACAGCGTTACGGTCTTGTACAGCGCCAGCGTGGTCAAGGCGGACTTCGCCGTATCCGCCAGCGGCCAGGTTTTGAAGTTGCGTCTGCCGAGCGGCAGCTTCGGTGCCTGAATCCCGACAAGCCGTACTTCTCGTCCGTCCTCCAGGATGAGCGTGTCGCCGTCGACGATTTCCACGACACGGCCGCTTCCACCGTTCGCCAGCGTATCCGACGATGCCGGATGTCCTGTGAGGAGCAGCAGCGCGGCGATGATAATGGCGTAGAGTTTCGGCACGAGTCCCCGGTTTGCAATTGCGCGCGGCGCAGTCTAATACCAGAATCCGCGAGTGTGGCGAGGCGAATATTCTCTCATGGAATCGGTTAAAGGCGTGAGCCGGCAGGATCTCTTTCCGGATATAGAACCCTACGAGCGCGGGCGGCTGGCCGTCGACCCGCCGCACGACCTGTATTGGGAACAGTCGGGAAACCCGAACGGTGTGCCGGTGCTGTTCATTCATGGCGGTCCCGGTGCGGGTGCAACGGCGGCGCACCGGCGGTTCTTCGATCCGGTGCATTACCGGATTGTCGTTCTCGACCAGCGCGGTGCCGGCCGCTCGAAACCCATTGGCGATCTGACGAACAATACAACCGCGCATCTGGTCGATGACATGGAAACGCTGCGCCGAACCTTGAGGATCGAGACTTGGTTTCTGTTTGGCGGATCCTGGGGCTCCAGTCTTGCTCTCGCCTATGCAATCGCGCACCCGGACCGTTGTCGCGGGCTCGTCTTGCGCGGCATATTTCTTTGCGGTCGCGATGAGGTCGATTGGTTCCTGACCGGCATGCAGCGCGTTTTTCCGGAGGCCTGGCGCCGTTTTTCGGAGTTCCTGCCCGAGGGCGAGCGCGGAGATCTGCTGGCAAACTATCACCGCCGCTTGGTCGATCCCGATGCCGGTATTCATCTGCCGGCGGCCCGAATCTGGAGCCAGTATGAGGGGACCTGCTCGACACTGCTGCCGAGCACGGACAACGGGGCGTCTTTCGGCGATCCTTTGAAGGCCCTCGGTCTTGCCCGTATCGAAGCGCACTATTTTGCCAACGACCTGTTCATGGAGGAAGGTCATCTGTTGTGTGGCGTGGCGCGCTTGAAAGGCATCCCAGGTGTCATCGTTCAGGGACGCTACGATATGGTTTGTCCGACCGCCGCGGCAGACTCTTTGGCACGCGCATGGCCGGAGGCGGAGTATATTATTGTACCGGACGCCGGACACTCGGCGATGGAGCCGGGTATCCGCAAGGCGTTGGTTGGGGCAACCGAAAAGTTCAAAACAATTGGCGCTTGAATGCAGGAATCAGTTGCTCCGGTTTTGTCAGATCGTATTATTCAAGCTGGTTGAGGGGGCGGTCATGGCAATATCACCAATTCTTCGTGCAATTTGCAGCGCAACGCTGGTGTTGGCGCTACTTGTCGGTACTCGTGCCTATGCGGGCGAAGATCCGTCCTTTATCGCCTTTCACGCCGGCGCCTATGACGTGAACGACAACGAAACCGCGGGGCAATTCAATCTCGAATACAGGTCTAGCTGGGACGATTGGTATGTGAAGCCGTTCGCTGGGGTCATGGCGACCACCGATGCCGCGATATACGGATATGGTGGCTTCATGCTCGATATTTACCTGGGCCGTCGATTCGTCTTTACGCCCAATGTCGCGGTTGGCTTCTATTCGGACGGCGATGGCAAGGATTTGGGATCGGTGATCGAATTTCGGTCGGGCGTCGAGTTGGCCTATCGATTCGACAACCGGGCGCGATTGGGTGTCGCATTCCACCATATCTCGAATGCGTCGATCGGTGACAGCAACCCGGGCACAGAAACGCTCACTTTGGTTTTCTCGCTGCCGTTAAACGATCTGTTTTCGGACTGAGGGTAGCGAACGGCCGTTCACTAGGGCGGGCGAATCTTCGCTCTGATTTTTTTAAAATACTTGTGATGCAGACGCTTGCGCGTCATAGTGCGAGTCGGTTTCAACAACGGAAAGGAGGTGATCCAGTGTCTCATTGTCAATTAGGGCCTGCGGTCGCTCGAAGCTGGATTGTCGCCGCCGTGCGGAGTTTCTTCGCCTGACGCGACGTGTCCCGGCCCGGGCAGTTACGGGACCGAGGTCAGACAAGGGAAGGGCCGCCCCGAGGGGCGGCCCTTCTTTTTTTGTATTCGAGGAGGATGCTTGCGAATCGGTGCCGGTTCAGTTGCCGATCATCGACCGCGCGGTCTCAATCGCATCATTTGCGCCGGCGACCATGAGCCGTGAGGCGGCCGTGATCGTGGTGAACCGGAAGCCCATCTCGGTCATTGTCGCGGCCATTTCCGCGCTGCCGCAGTGGATGCCCGGCGTGACATTGTGGCTGAGCGCGCTTTCGAGGATGCGCTTTAACGCGTCCGCGACTTCCGGGTCCTTCGGCATGAACTGCGGTTCGTATCCGAGGCTGATCGACAGGTCGTTCGGCCCGATATAAATGCCGTCGAGACCTGGGGTAGACATGATGTCGTCGAGGTTGTTCAGCGCCTCGCGGGTTTCGATCATCGCCATCGCGATAATCGTTTCGTTGGCCTTGTGAAAATAATCGGGACCGCCATAGGAGAGCCCGCGTACCGGCCCCCAGCTGCGGTAGCCGGTCGGGGCGTAGCGGCAAGCGCCGACGAACGCTTCGCAATCGGCTCTGTTGTTGACCATCGGGCAAATCACGCCATACACGCCCGCATCGAGCGCGCGCATGATCCAGGCTGGGTCGAGCCATGGCACCCGCATCAGAATTGGCGCGTCGCCCTGTGAGAGCGTTTGCAGCATCGTTAGGGCAGACCGCCAGTCAATCAGGCTGTGCTGCATATCGATGGTAAACGAGTCCCAGTCGCACCCCAGCATTGCTTCCGCGGCCAGCGAACTGTCCATATTGAGCCAGCAATTCAGGGCGCCTTTGCCTTCGCTCCACAGGGTTCTGAGTTTGTTTTCGCGCATGTCGCTTCCTCCCAGTGTAAGAGGCCCAAGGTGAAGCGAACGGTATACCGGATCAAGTCCGCACGGTTGCTGTTTTTTAGCGCCGGCGGCCCATATTCAGTGTCCAGTAATGGAATTTACGAACGACACCGCCATCTTGCGCCAGGAAAGTATAGCCGACGCCGGCATCGTCGATGTCGGGTTCCAGAAGCGCCTCGCGGTGTGGCGGGGAATTGATCCAGCCGGTAACCACTTCTTGCGGGTTGTCCTGCCCGGCCGCGAGATTCTCCAGCACGGCACGCCATTGATAGCCGGCCCGGGTTGCCCGGTCGCCGACGGTTTTTCCGCTCGGTGTAACATGATCGAAAAAGTCGCGCGCCGCCATGTCGTCGGAATGCGCTTGTGCCGTCCGGTTCAATGCCAGGTTAAGAGTTAGCGGGCTCAGTTTGTGGCGGGCGCGATATTGATTGACGTATCGCATGATTTCGCGGCGCCAATTTCTGGCAGCGGGCCGGGTTGGTTCGGCGAGCGTAATGACCCAGAAATGGTCCAGGGCGACGCCCTCGCGATGCGCATATCCGATACCGGCTTCGCTCAAGCTTCGATTGAGCAGCACTTGGCGGCTGTCACGGCGTTGCAGCCAACTATCGACCACGGATTTGCCGTTCGGATACCCGGTTGCGATTTGCTGGAAAGCCTGCCGGTAGGCATAACCCGCGCGGCGCAACCGCTTTTCCAATGTCACGCCTTCCGGGCTGCGGGGATCGACATAGCGGCGTGTCAACATGACCTTGGCCTGATCGCGTGCCAGCATCGACAAGCGCGCTTCCATGCGCAGCGGTTCGAGTCCGTGCTGTGCACGATAGCCGTTGATAAGCGCAAGTGCTTCTTGCGACCGCTCCGTTCCTGTTGCGGCGGCGAGATCGATCGCGAATAGCGCTGTAATGGCGAACGCCAATAAGCGATAGCGCATCGGCCAACCTACTGCATGACGATGTTTGGCATCGCCCGCTGGGTTTCGCCGGCGTCGCTCAGCTTGTCCAATATCCGGTCGGCAATGGCCCGGAAAGCTTTGCTATGCGGGCTATCCGGGTCGCTGACGACGATCGGCTTCCCGCCATCGGAGGTTTCGCGGATCGCAATATCGAGCGGAATCTCCCCCAGGAAGTCTACGCCGAGCCGGTCCGCCTCCTCATGCGCGCCGCCGTGGCTGAAGATATCCGTGCGTTCGCCGCAGTGCGGGCAGGCGAAGTAGCTCATATTCTCGACGATGCCGAGCACCGGCACTTCGACCTTGCGGAACATGTTGAGACCCTTGCGGGCGTCCAGCAGGGCGATGTCCTGGGGCGTGGAGACGATGACGGCGCCGGCAAGTGGGACGTCCTGCGACATGCTCAACTGCGCGTCGCCGGTGCCGGGCGGCATGTCGACGATCATAACGTCGAGTTCTCCCCAGTTAACGTCGCGCATCAACTGCTGCAAGGCGCTCATGACCATCGGGCCGCGCCAGATCATGGGCGTGTCCTCCGGCACGAGGAATCCCATAGACATCACCTTGACGCCGTGATTTTCCATCGCTTCGAGGCGCTCGCCATCCGGGCTGTTCGGTCGGCCGGTTATGCCCATCATGCGGGGCTGCGATGGGCCGTAGATATCGGCGTCAAGGATGCCGACGCTTTGCCCCGCGGCGGATAGCGCCAGCGCGATATTCGTCGCGACAGTGGATTTGCCGACCCCGCCCTTCCCCGATGCGACGGCGACGATATGCTTAATGCCGGGTACCGTCTGTTTGCCGCGACCCTGCTGGGGCCCGGCCTGTTGCGGTGCAGCCTGCTGTGGCGCTTGTGCGTCCTTGTGTGCGGTGAGCATGGCCGTCACCGAAAGAATGCCAGGAATAGCGTCGACGACGTTTTCCGCAGCTTTGCGCACCGGTTCGTATTCGGAGGCGCGTTGCGGATCGATTTCGATCGCAAAGCCGACATTGCCATCCTTGACGACAAGCCCCGAAATCATGCCAAGAGACACAATATCCTCGCTCTTTCCCGGGTCGCTGATCGTTTTCAGCGCGTCGAGGACCTGCTCTTCGCTCACCGTGGCCATATTTGTTTCTCCGTTATTCGTCGGCATTGCATGGTTGAGGGTTTGCGCCTCGAAGGTCGCTGCCCTATATGTGTGTTGACTTATATGTCATGGTGCCCCGGCAAGAAAAGCACGGTAACTAACGGATGCACCAATTTAAGCCATAAACACCGGTAAAAACGAAGGAAAGCGAACCAATGCCTTGGTCGAATCAATCTGGCGGTGGCGATAATGGACAGGGTCCGTGGGGCGGTGGCGGCGGCGGTGGTGCCGGCGGCAGGCCTCCGCCCGATATCGAGGATATGCTGCGTAAGGGGCAGGAACGGGTCCGGGGCCTGATCCCTGGTGGCGGCGCATCGCCGAAGATCATCATGCTGCTTGTCGTCGTCGCGGCGCTGCTGTGGCTGGCGACCGGTTTCTACCGGGTGCAGCCCGGCCAGCAGGGTGTCGCGCTGATTTTCGGCAAGGTGGTCAAATCGACGCCGCCGGGCCTGGATTACAATCTGCCGGCGCCAATCGGTGAAGTCTTTACGCCGCAGGTGGATTTGTCGCGCCGTGTCGATATTGGCTTCCGTGGCGCTGGTGAGGTGTCCCGCGGACGCAGCACCGAACGGGATGTGCTGGAAGAAAGCCTGATGCTGACCGGCGACCAGAACATCGTCGACATGGATTTCACGGTTTTCTGGAAGATCAATAGTGCGAGTGACTATCTGTTCAACATTCGCGTTCCCGAAAATACGGTGAAAGTCGTCGCTGAAAGTGCGATGCGCGAAGTCGTGGGGCAGACAAGATTCGATCTTGCCGTGACGACGGGCCGCGAGGATATCCAGGACAAAACAAAAGCCTTGATGCAGACGATCCTCGATCAATACAAATCCGGTATTGAGATTACGACGGTTCAGTTGCAGAAGTCGGATCCGCCGAGCGAGGTTATCGACGCGTTCAACGACGTACAACGCGCACGCCAGGACCGCGACCGGTTACGGAACGAAGCGGAAGCTTATGCAAACTCGATCGTTCCGGTGGCGCGCGGTCTTGCAGAAAAAGACATACAGCAGGCGCAGGGTTATCGCGAACGGCAAATCCAGGAAGCCAAAGGTGAGGCGGACCGTTTCTTGTCCGTCTATGACGCGTATAAAGTTGCACCGGAAGTGACGCGCCGTCGCATGTATCTGGAAACGCTTGGTGAAGTTCTTGGTAGCGCCCGCAAGGTCATCATCGACCAGAAAGGCGGCGGCACCGGCGTCGTTCCCTATCTGCCGCTACCGGAAATCCAGAAGCGGCAGGAACAAGACAAAAAAGAATCCGGTAATTAGGGAATTGGAGAAGAAGCCATGAGCAAAACCCAACTCGCAATTCTCGGAATCGTCGTCTTGGTTATCGGCGTTGTGGCGTCATCGGCACTGTTTACCGTACACCAGGTGCAGCAGGCCATCGTACTGCAGTTCGGTAAGCCGGTTCGCGTCGTTCAGGAGCCGGGCCTAAGCTGGAAAATCCCGTTCATCCAGGATGTACGGTTTTACGAACGGCGAATTCTGGATCTCGACCCGCCAGAATTCGAAGTTCTGCTCGACGACAAGAAACGAATCAAGGTTGACGCGTTTGCGCGGTACCGGATCTTGGATCCGCTGCGGTTCCTGCAGGTCGTTGGGTCGGAGTCGACGGCACGAAATCGACTCAGCAACCTCGTAAACTCCTCGCTTCGGCGTGTCATTGCGAAGACGTCGCTGACGGATTTGCTGTCACCGAAACGCGGGCAGTTGATGGAACAAATTCAGACCGAAGTCACGGCGAACGCCAAGGCCCTGGGCATCAACGTCGTGGATATCCGGATCGGCCGGACCGATCTTCCAACCGAGACCAGTCAAGCGGTCTTCAACCGAATGCGCACGGAACGGGAACGGGAGGCACGTGAATTGCGGGCCCAAGGAACGGAGACCGCACAAAAGATCCGTGCGGGGGCAGACCGCGACCGGACGGTTATTTTGGCAACGGCCAAACGGAAGTCCGAGCAACTCCGTGGTGAAGGCGAGGGGCAGCGCAATTTGATCCTCGGCAAAGCCTACGGGCAGGATCCGGAATTCTTCCAGTTCTATAAATCGCTTGCCGAGTATCAGAAGAACCTGGTCGATAGTGACACGACCATGGTGCTGTCGCCGGACAGCGACTTCTTCAAGTTCTTCGGCGATATCAAGGGTGCGCTGAAGAAATAGGTTTGGGAACAGAGGGCACATGATTGGCTGACTTCGCCACGGCCTTGGCCTTGGTGCTGGTGATCGAAGGGCTATTGTACGCCATGTTCCCGGCGGCGATGCAGCGAATGATGCGCATCGCCCTGGAAGCGCCGCCGACGACGCTGCGCAATGGCGGCCTTGCCGCGGCCATCATCGGGTTCGTGATCGTCTGGTTGATTCGGGCGTGATGTGCACCGCCGGCGATCATAGGTTTGCCTTAATTGGACCAAAAGTTGGAAATATTATGACATTTTCGGCATCTGGATTGATCCCATCGCGGTAAAGTCCTACATGCCGACGAGCTTAATACCAGCGAGTCACTATCATCGCTCCTTGGCATAAGACCCGAGCGAGACTATGGAGGTCGATTTGAACCGTTTATTGCATTTGATTCGTAAGCGTGACGTTGCGCCGATCCGCCGGCTGCTTATTTTGCCCGTCGTGGCGCTTCTCGTCTGGCAGCCCGTTATGGCCGATGCGCGTGGTGCACCGGACAGCTTTGCAGACCTTGCCGAGCGCCTGCTTCCTGCTGTAGTCAATATCTCGACGACACAGAAGGTGGAAAGGCCGGGTTCCGGCGAAGGACAGGAAGGTCCCCAGTTTCAGTTTCCCGAAGGGTCGCCGTTCCGGGACTTCTTCGACCGCTTTAACCGCCGTCCCGGCGATCAGCCGGCGCGGCGTGTGACCTCGTTGGGTTCCGGTTTCATCATCGACGCTACCGGCTTTGTGGTAACGAACAATCACGTGATCGAGGGTGCGGACAAGGTTACCGTCATTCTGCACGAAGGAGAGAAGTTCGAAGCGGAAGTGATCGGCAAGGACAAGAAGACGGATCTCGCTCTGCTGAAAATCGATCCGGGCAACCAAAAGCTGACGGCGGTCGAGTTCGGCGCGTCGGATGAGGCTCGGGTCGGCGACTGGGTGATTGCCATCGGCAATCCGCTGGGTCTCGGCGGCACCGTCACGGCAGGGATCATCTCCGCACGCGGACGCGATATCCGCTCCGGCCCGTATGACGACTACATTCAGACCGATGCGCCGATCAACCGCGGTAATTCGGGTGGGCCCTTGTTCGATATGAACGGTGCCGTTGTCGGCATCAATACGGCGATCCTGTCGCCGTCGGGTGGCAGCATCGGCATTGGGTTTTCGGTACCTGCCAACATCGCCAAAAACGTCATAGGCCAGCTTAAGGAATTCGGCACGACGCGCCGCGGTTGGCTGGGCGTGCAGATTCAGACCGTGTCGCCGGAAATCGCCGAGAGCCTCGGCCTGAAGGCGCCGAGTGGCGCGCTGGTTGCTGGCGTACTCAAAAACAGCCCGGCGGAGGCGGCCGGCGTGAAACAAGGTGACGTGATCATCGGTTTCGACAAACGTGAAGTTTCGGAATCCCGCAAGCTACCGCGCATGGTGGCGGAAACGGATGTCGGCAAAGATGTCGCGGTTAAAGTCTGGCGCGATGGCGCCGAGGTGAACCTCACCGTTCGGTTGGGCGAGCTTGAAAAGGTCGACCAGGCGTCTCTGACGACACGAGGCAGCCGCCGCGACTCGGGCGAGACGTCGAGCCGCGAAATCGATGCGCTGGGTCTTGCGCTCTCGCCGATCACGCCGGAACTGACCGAAAAGTATAAGATCGAAGAAGACATGAAGGGCGTCGTCATTACCGATGTCCAAAAGGGTAGTGATGCCGAAGAACGCCGGCTGCGGCCCGGCGATATCGTCGTCGAAGTTGGGCAGGTGCCGGTCTCGTCGCCAGGCGAGGTCGCGGCGCAGGTCGAAAAGGCCCGCGAAAAGGGGCGCAAAGTCGTCCTGTTGCTGGTCGACAAGGATGGCGACATGCGCTTCATCCCGATCAAGATCAAATAAACGCCCACGCGGGCGGATACCTAAATTCCGTAAACGGCGTCAGCATTGGCTGGCGCCGTTTCGCTTTGCACCCTCGCTGATCTCGCTCTATCTTGGCGGTCGGCTAAAATCAGCCGTCGAATTCTCCCGAAAGTCGATAAACGGCCAGGATCGCCATTGTGAGCAGCTCCGGCTCAACGTCCGTATTCCGTCTCAAGAACCAGGCTCCGATCTATCTGATCGGCTTGGGGCACGGCGCGACGCATTGGATCGCGGCCACCTTCTATATTCTGCTGCCGTTGCTGACCAAGGATCTGGGCCTCAGCTATACCGAGGCGGGTCTGCTGGTTTCGATTTTTCACTTCAGTTCCTTTGCTGCGAATTTCGGCAGCGGTGTCGTTGTCGATATGACGGGGCGCAAGGTTATTTTCCAAGTGGTGTCGCTCGTCGTCGGCGCTCTTGCGTTGGCGGTCTTCGGTGTGACCGGGCTTTACGTCGTTCTCGCGGCGATGGTGTCGCTGATTGGCGCAACCAATAATTTGTGGCATCCGCCGGCCATCGCGTTCATCTCCGAGCGGTATCCTGACCACCGTGGTTATGCGCTTTCCATACACGCAAGCGGTGCCAGTATCGGCGACATGATCGCGCCAACGTTGGTCGGTATTTTACTGATTTCGCTCACCTGGCAGGAGGCGGCGGCGGTTAGTACGCTGCCAGTCTTTGTCGTTGTGGCCATTTTCTTATTCTATCTTATGCCGATGGACCGGACGGTGCCCGGAGCGCCGCGGCGGGGCGTCGGATTTGGCGATTATTTCAAAGGTCTTACGCAATTGGTGCGCCGCCGCGCCGTGCTTGGGCTGTGTCTGATGGCGGCGTTTCGTTCGATGGCCCAGGTAGGGCTCGTCATGTTTCTGCCGCTTTACCTTTTTGATGTTCTCAAAGTAAGTCCGTGGCTGATGGGGCTGGCGATCACATGCATGCATTTGGGCGGCGTTATCGTCTCTCCAATTGCCGGTATGATGTCTGACAGGGTTGGTCGCAGGCCGGTTGTGATGGCAGGGTTGACGGCAACGACGGTGCTGATCGTCCTTTTGCCGTTCATTCCCAGTGCCACCGGTTTCGTCGTCGCGGTCGCCGCGCTCGGATTCGTTCTCTACGCCGTGCGCCCGGTCATACACAGCTGGATGATGGATTTGGCGCCGGCCGAGGTTAGCGCGTCGGCAACGAGTTTGCTCTTTGGCACGCAGGCTGCACTTTCCGTGCTGATGCCTCTCGTGGGCGGCGTAGTGGCGGATAGGTATGGTCTTGTCGAAGTCTTCTATGTAATCGCAGCAATTATGCTTGTCGCCAATCTGACCGTTGTGTTGCTGCCTCGCCCGGAGAAGGCGGCCTAATCGCGGAAGTCGCTTTGCCGATAGCCTTGCAGATACAGCAATGCGGTTAAGTCCCCATGGTCGATGCGCGCGCGCGCGCTTTCCGCCACGACCGGCTTGGCGTGATACGCAACGCCCATGCCGGCAGCCTCCAGCATCGCGAGGTCGTTCGCGCCATCGCCGACGGTTAGCGCGGCCTCGATCGCTATGTCTTGTTCGTCCGCGAGCCGCAGCAGCGCTTCGCGCTTGGCATCGCGGCCCAGGATCGGTTCGTGCACATTTCCGGTCAGCGTCCCGTTGGCGATTTCCAACCGGTTCGACTGGTCGTAATCGAAGCCAAGGCGCTGCCGGACCCACTCGGTGTAGAACTGGAACCCGCCGGACACGAGCGCGCAATAGGCGCCGTGGGCGCGCATGGTGGCGATCAGCGCCTTGGCGCCTGGCGTCATGCGGATTGCCTTCAGAGAGCTTTCCAGAGCCTCGGTACCGAGCCCCTGCAGCATCCCGACGCGTGCGCGTATTGCGCCTTCGAAGTCCAGTTCGCCGGCCATGGCGCGGGCGGTGATATCGGCGATAGCCTCGCCGATGCCGCAGGCTGCGGCGAGCTCGTCCAGCATCTCGTTTTCGATGATGGTCGATTCCATATCGGCGACGAGCAACTGTTTGCGCCGTCCTGTCGTCTCCTGCGCGACGAAGTCGACCGGCCGGCCCTTCAACCGGGCCCGTACCGCCTCGGTCGCTTGCTTAGGCGTGATGCCGCCCAAAGGCAAATCGCACGCGATCGATTTCGCCAGCCAATCCGCGTCGCCGGCTTTGCCGCCGGCTCCGATAATCGCCTGGGCCGCGGTGCGCACATCGCCCTCATCGAGCGATCGCGTAGCAGGATCGGTCATGAGTGTAAGAACATTGTCCATCACCGCGCAGTCTGTATCCTTCGCTCCCATGGAAGGCAAGCCGAACAAGCCCGTACTGATCGTTGCCGGACCGACCGCGAGCGGGAAGTCCGCCTTGGCGCTCGCCGTTGCCGAGGCGTTTGATGGCGTGGTGATTAACGCTGACAGCATGCAGGTCTATGCCGAGTTGCGCATTCTCACCGCCAGGCCGAGCGCGCGCGACGAGGCGCGCGTGGCGCATCGTCTGTACGGTGTCCTGCCGGTAACAGAGGTCTGCTCGGCGGCGCGCTGGCGCGAGATGGCCGTTGCGGCGATTGCCGAGGCGCACGATGCGGGCCGCCTGCCTATCGTGTGCGGTGGCACCGGGCTGTATCTGCGGGCACTGATGCAGGGGCTGTCGCCGATCCCCGAGATACCGGAAGACATTCGGCGCGATGTGCGGGCGCGGCTAGACCGTGAGGGGCCAGCGGCGCAGCATGCGCGTCTCGCAGCCTGCGACCCGGAGACGGCAGAACGGCTGGAACCCGGCGACCGCCAACGCGTGGCACGCGCGCTGGAAGTCCTTGCGGGTACCGGCCGGCCGCTCTCGGAATGGCTTGCGCTGCCGCCGGAGGGACCGCCGCCGGATATGCGGTTCGAGGTCCTGCTGCTGACACCGCCGCGCGAACCGCTCTACGCGGCGTGTGACGAGCGGCTCCTGGATATGGTCCGCGCTGGTGCGCTGGAGGAAGTCGAGAGACTGCGGCAGGACGGCACCGATCCGTCGCTCCCCGCGATGCGGGCACTTGGCATGCCAGTCTTCCTGCAGCATCAGTCGGGCGAACTCGGCCTCGAAGAGGCGATCGATCTGGCGCAACTGGCAACGCGCCGCTATGCGAAACGTCAGATGACCTGGTTTAGAAATCAGATTATTTCAAATTTTGTGGTGAATGAGCAATATTCGGAAAAATTTGAACCAGAAATCTTTGCATTTATTCGTCAAAACCTGTTGACCAAGCCAAATTGAGACCCTATGGTCGGCGCCCTTTGGACCGGTAAGGACCGGAAACCAAAGGGAAACAAAAAGCAAATTGGATATAGCGGACGTGTGTTCGCGAAAATCGGCGCGGTTGACCGGCCGATGCGAAACGGATATTGCGACGCACAACCGTGACCCAGCAGACCGTTTTTGGATGTCAGGAAGGTATGGAGAGTACAATGGCTAGCGAACGCATGACCGGCGCGGAGATCGTCATCAAGGCCCTGGTGGATTTGGGCGTTGAAGTCGTATTCGGATATCCCGGCGGCGCCGTCCTTCCGATTTACGATGCGCTCTTCAAGCAGAACCGGCTGCGCCACATCCTCGTGCGCCAGGAAGGCGGCGCGGTCCATGCCGCCGAAGGATATGCGCGGTCGACGGGCAAGGTCGGCGTCGTGCTGGTGACTTCAGGCCCTGGTGCGACCAATGCGGTTACCGGACTGACCGATGCGCTGATGGATTCGATTCCGATCGTGTGCCTTACCGGGCAGGTGGCAACGCATCTAATCGGTAATGACGCTTTCCAAGAATGCGACACCACCGGCATCACACGGCCCTGCACGAAGCACAATTATCTCATCAAGGACGTGCAGAATCTCGGTAAGACCCTGCATGAGGCTTTCTATGTCGCGGGCAGCGGCCGCCCCGGCCCCGTGGTCGTCGATTTGCCGAAGGACGTTCAATTCGCCGAGGGCGATTACGAAGTTCCGGCATCGGCCGAACACAGGACCTATAAGCCGCGGGTCAAAGGCGAGCCGAAGGCGATTGAAGAAGCGGTGGCATTGCTTGCCAACGCGAAGAAACCAATCATCTACGCTGGCGGTGGGGTGATCAATTCCGGCGACAAGGGCAGTCAGCTCCTAACCCAGTTCGTCCGCATGACAGGCTATCCCTGCACATTGACGCTGATGGGACTTGGAGCGTATCCGGCATCCGACAACCAGTTCCTTGGGATGCTGGGCATGCACGGAACCTATGAAGCCAATAATGCGATGCATGACTGCGACGTTATGGCGTGTATCGGCGCGCGCTTCGACGACCGGGTTACCGGTCGTCTCGATGCTTTTGCGCCGGGCGCCAAGAAAATCCACATCGATATCGACCCGTCGTCGATTAACAAGAACGTGCGTGTGGACGTGCCGATTGTCGGCGACGTAGCGCATGTCCTCGAAGACATAATCGAGATCTGGAAATCCAAGCAATGCCACACCGACGGTAAGGCGTTGGACGCTTGGTGGGATCAAATTGCCGAATGGCGCTCGATCAAAAGTCTGGATTTCAAGCAAACCGGCACAATCATCAAGCCGCAGCATGCGATCCGGCGTCTGTATGAGGCGACGAAGGACCGTGAAACCTACATCACGACCGAAGTCGGTCAGCATCAGATGTGGGCGGCACAGCATTTTCCGTTCGATAAGCCCAATCACTGGATGACGTCGGGCGGACTCGGCACGATGGGCTATGGCTTGCCGGCGGCTGTCGGTGTGCAATTGGCGCACCCGGATGCGTTGGTGGTCGATATTGCCGGCGAAGCGTCGACCATGATGAATATCCAGGAACTTTCGACGGCGATGCAATATCGCGCCAAGATCAAGGTCTTCATTCTAAATAACGAATATATGGGAATGGTTCGGCAGTGGCAGGAATTGCTGCATGGCGGCCGTTATTCGGAAACCTATTCGGAGGCGCTGCCGGACTTTGTCAAACTGGCGGAAGCGTTCGGCGCGGTCGGGTTGCGTGCCGAGAAGCCGGACCAGTTGGACGACGTCATCGCGGAGATGATTGCCACCGATAACGCTGTCGTTGCGGATATCTGTGTCGATCCGGCGGAAAACTGCTTCCCGATGATCCCGTCTGGCGCCGCGCACAACGACATGCTGCTGGGGCCGGAAGACGAAAAGGCGAAGCCGGTCTCCAAGGACGGCATGGTGCTGGTATAGCTCGAGGCAGTTTGTGTAATTGGAATGAGGCCGAACCTGGGCGCGCCTGGGTTTGGAATATTGAGTGATGCAGGAACAAATAATAGAGCGGCATACGATTGCGGTGCTCGTAGACAACGAGCCGGGCGTGCTTGCCCGCGTGATCGGTCTGTTCTCTGGCCGCGGTTACAATATTGAAAGTCTCACGGTGTCCACCGTGAGCGAAGACAAAACTGTTTCGCGAATTTCGATCGTGACATCGGGGACACCGATGATCATCGAGCAGATCAAGGCGCAGCTCGACCGGCTCGTGCCAGTCAGCGCGGTACGAGACCTGACCGAAGAAGGCGAGCATATCGAGCGCGAGGTCGCCTTGATCAAGGTCGCGGCCGAGGGGCCGCAGCGGCGGGAGTCGCTCCGGATCGCGGATATCTTCCGTGCCCGGGTGGCCGACACGACGGTCGGCTCCTTTGTCTTCATGGTTACCGGGACTCAGGAAAAAATCGATGCGTTTACGGAACTCATGAGGGCCTTGGGCGAAGTCGAGGTCTCACGCAGCGGCGTGGTGGCCATTGCCCGTGGCTCCGAGGTCCTATAAAAGCGCGTCTCGTCATTCGTTTTGTGATTGCTGAATATAAGGGAAAAAGCCAATGCGCGTTTATTACGACCGGGATGCCGACGTCAATCTGGTGAAGGGAAAGAAGGTCGCCATAGTCGGCTATGGCAGCCAGGGACACGCTCATGCGATGAACCTGCGCGACAGCGGCGTCAAGGAAGTTACCGTGGCGTTGCGGGAAGGGTCCGGCTCGGCGAAGAAAGCCGAAGGCGCTGGCTTCCAGGTTATGTCACCTACCGAAGCGGCAAAATGGGCGGATATCGTCATGGTGCTCGCGCCGGACGAAATTCAACGCGACCTCTATGCCGATGAGCTTGGCCCGAATATGAAGGCCGGGGCCGCAATCGCCTTTGCGCATGGTCTGAACATCCACTTCAATCTGATCGAGCCCCGCACCGACATCGATGTGTTCATGATCGCGCCGAAAGGCCCGGGACATACGGTGCGTTCGGAATACGAACGGGGTGCGGGTGTGCCCTGTCTCATCGCGGTCCATCAGGATGCTTCCGGCAACGCGCACGATGTCGGCCTGTCCTATGGCAGCGCCATCGGTGGCGGGCGTGCCGGCATCATCGAAACGACATTTCAGGAAGAGTGCGAGACTGATCTGTTCGGCGAGCAGGCGGTGCTATGCGGCGGTCTGACCTCACTGATCCAGGCGGCGTACGAGACTCTGGTGGAAGCAGGTTACGCGCCGGAAATGGCGTATTTCGAATGCGTTCACGAAGTTAAGCTCATCGTCGACCTGATTTATGAAGGTGGCCTCGCGAACATGCGTTATTCGGTGTCGAATACAGCCGAATATGGCGACTACATCAGTGGCCCGGAAGTCATCAGCGACTCCAGCAAGGAAGCGATGAAAGGCATTCTAAAGAGAATCCAGACCGGAGAGTTCGTGCATAAGTGGATGAACGAATGTGCCGTCGGACAGCCCCGTCTCAAGGCGGAACGCCGGATGTCCGGAGAACATTCGCTTGAGGAAGTCGGCGCCCGGTTGCGCGGCATGATGCCATGGATTGCGGAAAACGCCCTGGTCGACAAGTCGAAGAACTAATCGGAACCGACAGGACCGGAGTTTTTTCCGGTGCCACCGTTTCAATGTCGAACGCCCGGCACGTTTTACGCGTGCCGGGCGTTTGCATTCGCTGGATTGTCCGCTTGCGACGTAAATTAAGCATATATTCTTCGCAAACGTGTGATTTAAAATAATCTTTAAAGACTTTTTAACTATATCCGTTTTGATTTATTATCTAAGACGATTACTATACGTTGTTGCTATGGATGGACGTAAATACAGCGCTGAATTCAGTCTAAGCGGTGTGAAATATGGTGAATCCATCTCCGGAACCAGCGTATTTCCGCGTATCGTCGGAGTCGGAAATTAGGGGATTGGGAGCCAGTCTTTAATTATGTTTTCACGAATTTTGGGTATGTTATCGGCCGATATGGCGATCGATCTCGGGACCGCGAATACGCTGGTTTACGTGAAGGGTCGGGGAATCGTTCTGAACGAGCCTTCGGTTGTCGCCATTGCCGAAATAAAGGGTAAGAAACAAGTGCTGGCTGTTGGCGATGAAGCGAAGATGATGTTGGGTCGAACGCCTGGCAACATTCAGGCGATTCGCCCGTTGCGCGACGGAGTCATTGCCGATTTCGAAGTCGCCGAAGAGATGATCAAGCACTTCATCCGCAAGGTTCACAATCGGCGCAGCTTTGCCAGTCCCCAAGTTATTATCTGCGTGCCCTCCGGGTCGACGGCGGTCGAGCGCCGCGCCATTCAGGAGTCCGCTGAAGCGGCGGGCGCACGCCGGGTCTTCCTGATCGAGGAGCCGATGGCCGCCGCGATTGGCGCCGGTCTTCCGGTTACCGAGCCGACCGGGTCCATGGTCGTCGATATCGGCGGCGGCACGACGGAAGTCGCGGTGCTGTCGTTGGGTGGCATCGTGTATTCCCGTTCGGTCCGGGTTGGCGGCGACAAGATGGACGAGGCAATCATCGCCTACATCCGCCGCAATCATAACCTGCTGGTCGGCGAAGGCAGTGCCGAACGGATCAAGAAGGAAATCGGGTCCGCTTGTCCGCCGGAAGACGGCGAAGGCGACGTGATGGAGATCAAGGGACGCGACCTGATGAACGGCGTTCCGAAGGAGCTCTTGATCAGCGAGCGGCAAATCGCGGAAAGTTTGGCGGAACCTGTCGGTGCCATCGTCGAAGCAGTGAAAGTCGCGCTTGAGCATACCGCGCCGGAACTGGCTGCGGATATTGTCGACAAGGGCATTGTATTGACCGGCGGCGGCGCATTGCTTGGCAATCTTGACTTCGTGCTGCGCCATTCGACCGGACTGCCGGTGTCGATTGCGGACGATCCACTATCCTGCGTGGCGTTGGGAACCGGGCGCTGCCTTGAAGAAATGAAGACCCTCAAGAACGTTTTGATCAGCATGTATTGATCGGCACGAAATGGAACAACTGTCGCGATCGCATCGAGGAAACGTAAGTATTGGCTAAACGACCGGAATCGTTTCAGAGAGTAGCCGCCCCGCTTCGTGCGATGGCGCAGCGGTTTGCGTTTCTGTTCCTACTCGTCGCGGCCGGTGGCGTTCTTCTCATCGGAAAGGCGGATCCGAAGATATTCGATCGCACGCGCATGGTCGTGACGGATACGCTTGCGCCGATTCTCGATGCGCTGTCGCGGCCGATCGCAACGGGCGCTGCGATCGTCGACGAGGTTCAATATCTCGTCAATTTGCGCCAGGAAAACGCGGCGTTGCGGTCCGATAACGCTCGCCTAATCCAGTGGCATACCGCCGCGCGGAATCTGGCGGCGGAGAACAAAAGACTGCGCGGTCTATTGCAGTTCGTTCCAGAACAGGCGTCCCAGTTTATCTCGGCCCGCGTTATCGCGGACTCCGGCGGCACATTCGTACGCAGCATGCTTGTCAATGCGGGTCGGGCAGACGGCGCCCGCAAGGGGCTGCCGGTTGTCGTCGGTGAAGGGTTGATTGGCCGCATCGTTGATAGCGGCGAGCGGTCTTCGCGGGTGTTGTTGGTCGATGATCTGAACAGCCGAATTCCTGTCGTCGTGGGGCCGGACCGGGAGCGTGCCGTGCTCGCGGGTGATAATTCCCGTCGGCCTAAACTGATCTATCTCGCGGCCAATGCGCAGGTTCAGCAGGGCGCTCGCATCATGACGTCCGGTCAGGGCGGCGTGTTTCCACCGGGCATACCGGTTGGTGTGGTCTCATCCATCAATGCGAATGGCGTGCGCGTCGAATCCTTCGTCGCGGCGTCGGATCTCGAATATGTCCGAATTATCGATTACGGGCTCGCCGGCGTGCTCGAACGCGATCGCCGTGACGGTACGGCCCGGGGATATTAACGCAGACCGTGCAGGAAAGCGTCGCACAACCTTGTCTTTTTGCGATAGGTTGTCTGGCGAAAGCGATCCTTTAGGAGCCCGTCGACGTGATAAAGGGTACCGTCTGGCAACGGCTCGATTTTGTTGCGCGGAATTTGACACCGCTGTTGGTAAGCCTGTGTCTTGTGATCATCAGTGTCGTGCCGCTGCGCTTGCCCCAGATCAGTTTTATCGTGCCCGCGCTGGCGCTGATGGCCGTCTATTATTGGGGTCTGCATCGCGCCGACCTTTTGCCGGCCCCGGCAATTTTCTTTATCGGTATTCTTCAGGACATTTTGTCCGGTGGCGCGATCGGCGTGAATACGCTGATCTTCCTCGCAGTCTACGGGGTGTGCGTTTCCCAGCGCCGGTTCTTCTATGGCAAGTCCTTCCTTGTGGTTTGGTGGGGATTTATGGTCGTCACCGCCGGTGCGTTGGCGTTGGAATGGGCGCTAATGTCGGTGATTTCCGAGACGATTATCGGGCCGCGTCCGGCGTACTTCAAATACCTGGCGACGATCGCGCTTTACCCGGTCGTGGCGTGGATGTTCACACGGATCCAGCGGACATTGCCGGTGGCCGAATAATACCAAGGAGCGGTGATAGTGACCCATAGAGACGGATTTTCCAGGTTTTCGGCAAGGAGCGCGCGGCGCAGCGATGTGGGGCATCGGAAGCCGGGCGCGACGCTGTCCGAAAGCCTGGATAACCCGCCCTTCGGGTCGCGTATGCGGCCCGTCGGAGGGCGTCGGAGCGGCTTGACGATGCCCCACATCGCCGGCGCCGCCCCTTCTACCCGACGGACCGCATACGCGATCTCTAAGGGTCACTATCACCGTTCCTTGGTATAATGAAGACCGATAAGACGCGCGAGAAGCTGTTTAGCCGCCGGGCCGCGATCCTGGCGGGCGGTCAGATGGCGCTGTTCGCCGGCCTGGGCGCTCGGATGTACTATCTACAGGTCTTGCAGTCGGAACGCTATCGGACATTGGCGGAAGACAACCGCATCAATCTTCGCCTGTTGGCACCGCCGCGCGGCTATATCCTCGACCGTTTCGGGGAACCCATCGCCATCAACGTGCAGAACTATCGCATTGTTCTCATACCCGAGCAGGTCGGGGATATCGAAGCGACACTGGCTCGGTTGGAAAAGGTGCTTGAAACGGGGTCGCTGGATACAAAACGCGTGCTGCGCGATGCGCGGCGGCGGCGCGCCTTCGTGCCGATCACGGTGGCTGAAAATCTGAGCTGGGGCGAAGTTAGCCGTCTGGAAGTCAATGCGCCGAACCTGCCCGGTGTGAATATTGAAGTTGGCCTGTCCCGGTTTTACCCGCTCGGCCCTTCCGTGGCCCACGTCATCGGTTATGTCTCATCGGTTTCGGAAAAGGAACTGACAGGCGACCCGTTGCTGGAGCTGCCGGGTTTCCGCATCGGCAAAAGCGGTATTGAAAGACGTTACGACGCCGCGTTGCGCGGCAAGGCGGGCAATAGTCAGGTGGAAGTAAACGCCTTCGGGCGCGTCATCCGGGAGCTGCGCCGCGATGAAGGCGAACCCGGACGCGAAGTCGGACTGACATTGGATGCAGGCTTGCAGGCTTTCGCCGCGGATCGTCTGGCAGATGAAAGAAGTGCCGCAACGGTCGTGATGGATCCGCACAAAGGTGATGTTCTGGCCATGGTGTCGTCGCCGGGCTTCAACCCCAACGCGTTTAACGAAGGGTTGAGCAACGACGAATGGCGTGGTCTCGTTCGTGATCCTCACACGCCCCTTATCAACAAGGCAATTGCGGGCCAGTATGCGCCGGGATCGACCTTTAAAGTCGCCGTTGCGCTTGCGGCGCTCGAAGCGGGTATACCCCCAGAACACTCGTCGTACTGCCGCGGCTATATGCGGTTGGGCAATCGGCGTTTTCATTGCTGGAAGAAACATGGGCATGGGCGCGTCGCGCTCACCCGGGCGTTGCGGGAATCTTGCGATATCTGGTTCTACGAAGTTGCGCTGAAAATTGGTGTCGACCGCATCGCGGCGATGGCTCGGCGGCTGGGCTTTGGAGAAACCCACGATTTCGACATCGCGGGCGAGAAAGCCGGCCTGATTCCGACCAAGGGCTGGAAGCGGGCTGCGCTCGGCAGCAGCTGGCAAAAGGGCGAGACGGTGATTGCCGCGATCGGGCAGGGCTATGTGCTGGCGACGCCATTGCAACTGGCCATCATGACGTCGCGATTGGTCAATGGCGGATTCGCCGTGACACCTCGGCTGACGCGCGACCGCATAGAACCCGAATTCATTGCGCCCAATCCGGACCCTGAATTTCCATCGCTCGATATATCCAAGACCCACCGGCGCCTTGTGATGAATGCCATGGACCAGGTGGTCAATCATTCCCGCGGTACCGCACGCAAGGCGCGATTGAAGGACCCGGCCATGGCGATGGGTGGAAAGACGGGTACCTCGCAGGTGCGGCGTATCAGTATGGCGGAACGCGAGGGCGGGGTTCGTAAGAACAAGGAAAAGCCCTGGCGCGAGCGGGATCATGCCTTGTTCGTCGGGTATGCGCCAGTGCACGCGCCGCAATATGTTGCTGCGGTGATCGTGGAGCATGGCGGCGGCGGTTCGAAAGTTGCCGCCCCGATTGCCCGGGACCTGCTTGAGAAGGCGCAACAGCGCGACTCCGCGCGTCATGAGATAACGGGCGACGTCGCGATCGTCGGACCCGGGAAAACCGAGCAATGATCGGCACGCGCGACCGGTCAGAAACACGACTCACCCAAAAGATCTGGCAGATCAACTGGGCCCTCGTACTCTTGATCACGATCGTCGCGTCGATCGGGTTCGCGATGCTGTATTCCGCGGCAAACGGCAATCTGTCGCCCTGGGCATCACGGCAGATGATCGTCTTCGCGGCCGGTTTCGTCGTTATGTTCGTTATCGCCCTGATCGATATACGGTTCTGGATGCGTTACGCCTATATTTTCTACGCCTTGACCTTGGCGTTGCTGGCCGGTGTCGAAGTTATCGGCGTTGAGCGCGGTGGTGCAAAGCGCTGGATCGATATAGGGCTGTTCCAACTGCAGCCTTCGGAATTCATGAAGATCGCGATGATCTTGGCGCTCGCCCGGTATTTTCACCGCCTGAATATCGAAGATATCGGGCGGCCGCTATTCCTTGTCATGCCCTTGCTTTTGGTTGCCGCACCAGTCGTCCTCATACAACGGCAGCCCGACCTCGGCACCGGCCTGTTTCTCGTGATCAGTGGCGGTGCGCTCTTTTTTCTCGCCGGGGTCCGGATCTGGAAGTTCGTGGTCATTTTGACGTCGGCGGTCATCGCCGTGCCGATCATATGGTCGCTTCTGCGCGAGTACCAGCAAGGCCGGATTCTCACCTTCCTGTCGCCGGACCGCGATCCGCTCGGCGCCGGATATCATATCCTGCAGTCGAAAATCGCCCTCGGTTCGGGCGGTGTGTTCGGTCGCGGATTCATGCAGGGGACGCAAAGTCATCTGAGCTTTCTGCCCGAACGGCAGACCGATTTCATCTTCACCATGCTCGCTGAGGAGTTCGGCCTTGCCGGAGGACTCGGTCTGTTGGGTCTGTACGCGCTGTTGATCCTGTACGGGTTCTCGATCGCGTTGCGCAGCCAGACCCAGTTTGGCCGCCTGCTTGCCTCGGGCGTGACGGTCACGTTTTTTCTGTACGCGTTCATCAATATCGCCATGGTGATGGGGCTGGTGCCCGTCGTCGGTCTACCCCTGCCGCTGATCTCGTTTGGGGGCACCGCCATGATTTCCGTCCTGGCCGGGTTCGGATTGCTGATCAGTGTTTCCATTCATCGCGATGTTCGCATCGGCCGGCACGGCGACGGCAGCTGACCGATGTATTCCTTGATCAAGGCGCTGGCACTGCCGCCGGCCAATTTCGTATTGGTGATCGTGCTCGGGCTAATCCTGCGCCGCTGGATGCCGCGCGCCGGGCTGTTCGTTGCCGTCGCCGGTGCCGTGGTGCTTTACGGACTCAGTACGTCTTTTGTCGCAACGCGGCTGCTGGCCGCGGTTGAATCCGGCATCGTGCTGCCGGTCCTCCCGGTGGACAGCAAGGATCGTCCTGGCGCCGTCGTCGTCCTTGCCGCGGGTTTCGTCTATGAAACACCAGGAGAAGCCCCCCAGAACGTGGATTCAATGACTCTGGAACGCCTTCGCCAAGGGGCACGCCTGCACCAGGAATCCGGTTTGCCGATGCTCGTCACCGGCGGGTGGTCGCGTAACAACCAAATCGAACTCGCCATCATGATGCAGCGCACTTTACGCCAGGACTTCGGTGTGGAGCCGATCTGGATTGAGAAGCAATCCCGGACGACCCACGAAAACGCAGTATTCAGCGCACGGATATTGAAATCCCGGGGCATCCGCTCCGTCTACCTGGTGTCCCAGGCGTGGCATTTGCCGAGAGCCGTCGCGGCCTTCGAGGCGGCGGGCCTGTCGGTCACCGCGGCGCCGAGCAGCTTCGTTCATCCTTCGCGAATCGAGGTCAATGCGTTCCTGCCTGCGGCCAAGGCCTTGCGGCGCAGCTACTTCGCCATGCATGAATTTTTCGGCCTTGCCTGGTACCGCTGGACGCTTACCGAACAACCGCCTGTTCATCCACAGATTATAGTCTGCCATTACTCGGCAATACTCGGCGTTTATCATGGCTCCGTCCTGAAGTTGGGCTCAATTAGAGGTAACACGATTGATCATCGACCGGATCACGCCGTAAACGCGGCAATCGCCTTCTCGTCGAATTTCAACCCCAGTCCCGGCTTGTCGGACAACACGAGTTCACCATTTTCAATCGGTGGGGTCTCTTCGTAGAGCGCCAACATCCGCGGCATGTATTCCACCGTCAGCCCGTTCGGGCAGGCGGCGACGACGTGGACGAGGATTTCGGGCATCACGTGGCTGACGATGGGCAGGTTGAAGGCTTCCGCCATCCCGGCGATTTTCATCCAGGGGGTGACGCCGCCGGCGCGGGCGATGTCGACCATGACGATGTCGACGGAGCGCGCTTCGATCATCTGGCGGAAGGGGGCGATGCCCCAGAGATATTCGCCGCCGGCAATCGGCGTGTTCAGCGCGGCGGTGACGCGGGCGAGGCCTTGATAATCGTCGGCGGTCGTGACGTCTTCGAGCCAGAACAATCCGACATCCTCGACCCGGCTGCCGATATCGATGGCCTGTTCCGGGCGCCAGCGCTGGTTGATGTCGCACATCAGCTTGATGTCAGGGCCGATGGCCTCGCGCACCATCCGCACGCGGCGCATTTCGTCTTCCGGCGTCGGGTTGCCGGGCAGCGCCATCTGCGTCTTCATCTCGCGGAAGCCCTTTTCCACCAGGGTGCGGGCGGCCTGCTGCGCCTGATCGTCGGTCAGGCCACGGCGCAGGGCACCGGACGCGTATGTGGGCACGCGGTCGCGATGACCGCCGAGCAGCTTCCACAAGGGCTGGTCGAGTGCCTTGCCCTTGATGTCCCACAGGGCGACATCGATAGCGGACAGCGCTAGCGTGAAGATGCCGCCGGGGCCGGCAGAGTCGGCGGCGGCGCGCAGCTTGGCGATGATCGCCTCGATCCGCATCGGATCCTCGCCGACCGTGAACGCGGCCAATTCCTCGACCGCGACGCGCAGACTGCCGGTCACCTTGCCGCCATAGAAGGTGACGCCAAGGCCTTCGATGCCATTGTCGGTACGCAGGCGCAGAATCACGACGGGGCGGGTGCGGCCCTTTTCCTCTGGCATGTTCGCCAGCGGTTCGTCTTCCGGAACGTTCAGCGTGGTCGCTTCGAAGCTGGCGATCTTCATGGCATAAATTCCCCGATGGTTTTTGGTATTTGCGAGAACTCTAGCACATGATGTCGATGCGGCACCGCGACGCCTGGTTCGAAGGGGGCCGTTTCTGGAGGGTATGACGATGAAAATCTGGCTTCAAAGCGGCAGTGCCCTGACGGCCGATACGGCGACGCCGTACGGACAGCAGTACGAGGCGGCCGTTGAACGTCACATGACGGCTGTGGCGCGCCCTGAAACCCAGTTGCAAACGTTCGGTATCGGTGAGACGCCGTATGGCAAAGACCGCTACCGCGCCTCATTTCACATCGTCACATCTCTGATGATCAAAAGCGTGCTGCGGGCGGAGACGAAAGGCTTCGACGCTGTCGCGGTGATCAACACATTGGATCACGGTTATTACGAAATGCGCGAATTGTTGGACATTCCGGTTGTCTTCATCACTGAAAGCGCGATGCATCTCGCCTGCCAGCTCGCGCCCACCTTCAGCTTCGTCACCCACAATGAAGCGATGCAGCTGCATATCGGCGAAATGGCAAAGCGTTATGGTTTGGCGGACCGTATGGCCGCCGGTACGCATCTTGGCCTGACCTATGAGAATTTTCCCAAGATGTACGACGACCCGGCGACCTATGTGCGCCTGTTTACCGAAGCCGCCCGGCAGGCGATCGCACAGGGGGCTGCCTTGCTGATGGTCGCCGGCAATCCGCTGAACATGTTTCTGATCGATCAGGCCGTACGGGATATCGACGGCGTTCCGATTCTCGATTGCTGTACGGCGGTCGTGAAGGCGGCGGAACTCATGGTCGATCTGCGCCGTCTCGGCATTGTCCGCAGTACAAAAGGGCTCTTTGCGGCGCCGCCGCCCGATGCGAAAGACAAAATCCGCAAGTTGTTCTGCTGATCTACCGGCGCAACGACGGCTCAGGCGTTGCGGTCCACCAGTTCGATCGATACGTCTTCCGGCCCGCGCAGAAAGGCGATGCGCGTGCCGGGCCGGATCGTCGTCGGCTCCATGGTGAACTCGGCGCCCTTGGTTTTCAATTCGGCCACGACGTCATCGATGCCAGTGACGATCAGCCCGAGATGCTCCAGTCCCATATGAGGCTGCTGCGGCGCATCGGCGATGCCGTCGTCCGGCCCGACCCGTGCGATAAAAACCATCTGGCCACACAGATTCATGTCCACGCGTGGCTTGCCGCTCTGCGTGGACCGGATCACCTCCGCGTCGAACATTCGTTCGTAAAACGCGGCGGTGTCTTCCGGGCTCGGACTGCGCAAATGGATGTGGTCGAATTTGAAGGTTGCCATGTTGCTCTCCTTGACGTTTTTCCGGACTTGAAGTGTCGCCCTCTTCGATGGCTCCGAACGCCGTGCCGATTCGCTAATCCTTGCTGCTACGGGTTCGGCGCACGGCGTCGCGCCAGCCATCGAAGCGCTGCGCGCGTTCCATATTGCTCATCTTGGGCTCGAAACGCGAATGGCAGCGCCAATGCTGCGCCAGGACAAGCGGTCCTTTCATAAGGCCGGTATGCATGCCGGCCAGCATGGCGGCCCCCAACGCCGTCGTTTCCGCCGTCATCGGTCTTTCGACCGCCAGATCCAGAATGTCGGCGAGAAACTGCATCGCCCAATCGTTGCCGATCATGCCACCATCGACCCGCAACGCTTCCGGTGATACCGCGCCGTCGGCCGCCATCGCCTCGAACAGGTCGCGCGTCTGATAACACACCGATTCCAGGGTCGCCCTCGCAAGTTCTTCGCGCCCCGTGTCGCGGGTTAGTCCGTAAATTGCACCGCGCGCTTCGGGGTCCCAGTACGGTGCGCCGAGCCCAGTGAACGCTGGCACCATATAGACGCTGCTCTCGGGGTTGGCGGCACGCGCGAGGGCTTCGGTTTCTTCCGCCTGCTTGACGACGCCGACGCCATCGCGCAGCCATTGAACAGCGGCACCGGCGGTAAAGATGCTGCCTTCGAGGGCATATGTGGTTCGTCCTTTGAGGTGATAGGCAATCGTCGTCAGAAGCTTGTTGGCGGACCGTACGGGCTTTTCGCCGATATTCAGCAGGGCAAAACATCCGGTACCATAGGTCGCCTTGACCATGCCCGGTTCGAAGCAGGCCTGCCCGACGGTCGCCGCCTGCTGATCCCCGGCCATGCCGGCGATGGGAATGGCGGCCCCGATCAGATCTTTCTCGGTGGTTCCGAAATCGGCCATGTTGTCATGTACCGTTGGCAATAAGGCACGCGGAACGCCGAACATATTCAAAAGGTCGTCATCCCAGTCCTGCGTATTGATGTCGAACAGCAACGTGCGGGCGGCGTTGGTGATGTCCGTCGCATGGACCTGCCCACCCGTCAGCCGCCAGAGCAGGAAGCTGTCGATGGTCCCGAAGGCGAAGTCGCCGGCTTCCGCCCGCGCCCGCGCACCCTCGACATGGTCGAGCAGCCAGGCGATTTTGGTCGCGGAAAAATAGGGGTCGAGTAACAATCCCGTCTTGGCTTGCACGCGCGGTTCATTGCTGTCCGCACGAATCTCCGCGCAAGCGTCGGCGGTCCGCCGGTCCTGCCAGACGATGGCATTATGAATCGGTTCTCCGGTCGCGCGATCCCAGATCACGGTCGTCTCGCGCTGATTGGTGATCCCGATTGCGGCGATATCGGCCGCGGCGATGCCAGTGGACGCAATCACATCGCGGCAAACGGCGACGGCGTCGCTCCAGATCGTTTCCGGATCATGTTCGACCCACCCGGGACGGGGGTAGATCTGCGGTAGTTCCCGTTGCGCCTGCCCGAGCGGCTTGCCATCGGCGCTAAAAATAATCGCGCGCGTGCTCGTCGTCCCCTGATCGATGGCGAGAATGGTCATGCAGCGGCTCCCGGTTGCGTGCGCCATGGTCGCAAAGCGAGCGGGACTTGTCATGCGCCAACTCTGAACTTCCTCTTGCCCGCGCCGTAAATCCATCGCAGAAAGGGCATTCGCAAGCCCGAGGGAGGCCACCGAACCCATGCCCGGCAATCTTGATCTAGAAACGCTGACCGCGCTGATCGGCAACGGCGAAATCGATACGGTGCTGGTCTGCTTCCCGGACATGCAAGGCCGGTTAATCGGGAAGCGTATCACCGGCCATTTTTTTCTCGAACATGCCATCCATGAGATGCATGTCTGCGATTATTTGCTCACGGTGGACATGGAAATGGAGCCGGTACCGGGCTATGCGGCGGCAAGCTGGGATACGGGCTATGGCGATTTTGCGGTCCGGCCCGATATGGCGACGTTGCGGCGTATTCCCTGGCTCGACGCGACGGCCCTCGTGCTTGGCGATTGTCTGGATGAAGAGGGGATGGAGATTGCGCACAGCCCCCGTGCGATCCTAAAGCGTCAGATCGCCCGCGCGCGCGAGGCGGGGCTCGAGATCAAGATGGGTTCCGAGCTGGAACTTTATATTTTCGACGAAAGCTACGAATCCGCGGCCGATAAGGGATATCGCGAATTGCGCACCGCGGGGCGGTATATCGAGGATTACCACATCTTCCAGACGACGAAGGAAGAAGGATTGGTGCGGGCGATCCGAAACGGGATGGACGGCGCGGCGGTGCCAGTCGAGTTTTCGAAAGGTGAGTGGGGTCCGGGGCAGGCGGAAATAAATCTGCGCTACGCTGATGCGCTGGAGATGGCGGACCGGCACGTCATCTACAAGAACGGCGCCAAGGAAATCGCCTGGCAGCAGGACAAGGCTATCACCTTCATGGCCAAGTGGCAGGACGATCTGGCAGGGAACTCCTGCCACATCCACACGTCGCTGTGGGACGTTGCTTCGGGTAAATCCCTTTGCGCGGATGCGGCGGGTACGGACGGGATGTCGGAACGGTTCCGGCAGTGGGTTGCGGGACAGCTCGAATTGGCCGACGCCATGACGCTGTTCTTCGCGCCATCGACCAACGCCTACAAGCGTTTTCAGGCCGGATCTTTCGCGCCGACCCGGGTTGCGTGGAGCCGCGACAACCGCACCTCCGGCTACCGCATGGTGGGTGGGGGCGACGGCATGCGAGTCGAATGCCGCATCCCGGGTGCCGACTGCAATCCCTATCTGGCGTTCGCGGCGATTATCGCGGCCGGGCTGCATGGGATCGAAAAAGCGCTGACGCCACCGCCGATAATGGTGGGCAATGTTTACGACCGCGAAGACGCGCCGAGAGTACCGATGACTTTGCGGGACGCGATTGCGGCGCTGGAAGGTTCCGAAGCTTTTCGGAAGGCCTTCGGCGACGCGGTAATCGAGCATTATCTGCATGCCGCGCGGTGGGAACAGTCTGAGCACGACCGGCGCGTCACCGACCTCGAACGGCAACGCATGTTCGAGCGCGGTTGATGTCCGAAGTGCTGCAATGCGTGTCGCCTGTCGACGGGCGTGTGTTTGTCGAGCGCCCCATCGCCGACGAGGGCGAGATTGCTGCCGCCCTCGACAGGGCTGCTGCGGCGGCTTCGGCCTGGCGGGCAACGCCGATACGGGAACGCCAGGCTATCTTGACCCGCGCCGTCGATTATCTGGGCGTGGATCGGGAAGAGATCGCGCTTGAGCTGACATGGCAAATGGGCCGTCCCGCACGGCAGGCGCTGGGCGAGATTAATGGCTTCGAAGAACGGGCACGGCACATGATCGCCATCGCACCGGAGGCGTTGGCCGATATCGAGCCGTTGTTCCAGCCGGGCTTCACGCGTTTTATCCGCCGGGTCCCGCTTGGCCTCGTCTTTGTTGTGGCCCCTTGGAACTATCCGTATTTGACGGCAGTCAACGCGGTGTGGCCGGCGCTATTGGCCGGCAACACGGTCGTTCTCAAGCATTCGCATCAAACCACCTTATGCGCGGAACGGTTTGCCGCCGCTTTCGCGCGGGCCGGATTGCCGGAAGGCGTGTTTCAACCCTTGCATCTTTCGCATGAGAGCGCGGCGGCCTTTATGCGCCATGAGGCGGTCGACTTCGTCGCCTTTACGGGCTCGGTCGTGGGAGGGCATGCGGTGCAGCAGGCGCTGTCGGGCCGGTTCGCCGGTGCCGGTTTAGAGCTTGGCGGCAAGGACCCGGCCTATGTCCGCCACGATGCGGATATCGAGCATGCCGTGGCCAACTTGGCGGACGGCGCCTTCTTCAATTCGGGTCAGTCCTGCTGCGGGATTGAACGGATCTATCTGCATGAGGCGGTCTACGACGATTTTGCCGCGGGGCTCGTAATGGCGGCGCGCGACTACAAGCTCGGTGATCCGCGCCGAGAAGACACAAACCTTGGTCCCATGGTGCGGGCGGAAGCTGCCGATTTCGTCCGGGGGCAGATCGCCGAGGCGGTTTCAGCGGGTGCCGCGCCGATGGTCGACCCTAAGAGCTATCGGGCGGACAAGGAAGGCACGCCCTATATGGCGCCGCAGGTTCTTGTAGGCGTCGATCATTCGATGCGTGTCATGACGGAGGAAAGCTTTGGCCCGGTGGTCGGGCTGATGAAGGTGTCTTCTGACGAGGCCGCAATCGCGCTGATGAACGATAGTGACTATGGGCTGACGGCAGCGATCTGGACGAGCGATGAAGAAGCCGCAATCGCGATTGGCGAACGGGTGGAGACGGGAACCTGGTTCATGAACCGGTGCGATTACCTCGATCCAGCATTGGCCTGGACCGGTGTCAAGAACTCCGGACGGGGCTGTACGCTGTCGTCGGTCGGGTTTGAACAGTTGACGCGGCCGAAATCCTTTCATCTGAGGAAGGTAACATGATCGATCCAACAACATTGCGTGGCGACTGGAATTTTCCCACACATATGCGGTTCGGACCGGGGCGCATCTTGGAATTGGCAGCGGCGTGCTCGGCAGTCGGCATGACGCGGCCATTGCTGGTGACCGATCCCGGCTTGGCGGCCTTGCCGATGGTCGGCGAGGCGATTGCGCGTAACGAAACTGTCGGGTTGCCGACGGGACTGTTTTCAGATGTTGCGGGTAATCCGGTCGGACGAAATGTGGATGACGGGGCTGCTGTCTATCGGGCAGGTGGTCATGACGGCATCATCGCTTTTGGCGGCGGGAGTGCCATAGACGCAGCGAAGACTATTGCGCTAATGGCGGGGCAGGTGCGGCCGCTCTGGGATTTTGAGGATCAGGGCAATAATTGGCAACGTATCGACCCGAGCGGCGTCGCCCCGATCGTCGCGGTTCCGACCACGGCGGGCACTGGATCCGAAACCGGCCGCGCAGCAGTGATTATCGACGAGGACGCGCGCGCGAAGAAGATCGTTTTTCATCCCCGAATGATGCCGTTCGAAGTTATCTCCGACCCGGAACTGACCGTTGGCTTGCCGCCCGATTTGACTGCAGCCACAGGTATGGACGCGCTGGCCCATTGTTTGGAGGCGTTGTGCGCGCCAAGTTTTCACCCCATGGCCGAAGGCATCGCGCTGGAAGGCGCGAGGCTAGTGCATGATTGGCTACCGCGCGCCTATGCCGATGGGATGGACCTTGCGGCGCGCGCGCATATGCTGGTCGCCGCATCAATGGGATCGACCGCCTTTCAGAAAGGGCTGGGTGCGGTGCACTCCATCAGTCATCCGGTCGGTGCGATCTATGGCGTGCATCATGGGCTTGCCAATGCGATCGTGTTGCCCTACGTGCTGCGTTTCAACCGCAATGTCATCGAAGACAAGATCTGTCGGCTTGCCCGTGTGCTGGCTTTGCCGGAGCCGTCGTTCGAAGCAGCGATGGCCTGGCTGCTCGACCTGCGCGAAACGCTCAACATCCCGCACTCGCTCGGTGCGGTGGGTGTGCCCGATGATGAGGCGGATAGGGTCGCCGCCGCCGCCCTCGTTGATCCGACGGCAGCGGGGAATCCGGTAGCGCTCGACGAGGCTTCGTTGAAGAGATTGTTTCTTGATTGCGTTCACGGAAACCTATGAGGGACGAATGACGATTTCACTGGAACCAATCGGAACCGTCATTGGCGGCCGGCAGGAGGCTATCGACGACGATTGGGGCGCGGAGCGTGCGGTGATCGCGCTCGATGAGGGCCGCTTTAAGCCGGAAGCCGCCGCAGGGCTTGACGCCTTTTCCCACATCGAAGTGATCTTTCATTTTCACCAGGTCGCCGAGGACAAGGTGCAATTCGCGGCCCGCCATCCGCGTGGCAATACGGACTGGCCTAAAATTGGAATATTCGCGCAGCGCGGCAAGGCGCGGCCGAACCGGATCGGCGTCACGGTATGCCGTTTGATCTCAGTCGAAGGTACCCGGATCGAAGTCGAGGGGTTGGATGCAATCGACGGCACGCCAGTACTGGATATTAAACCCTATATGCGTGATTTTGCGCCGCGCGGCGCCGTGCGCGAACCTGAGTGGGCCGGCGAGCTCATGGCTGGATACTGGTGATGACATGAGAGGTTCTCGACACCATGTAGGGTGCTGGGGACAGGTTAGAGAACAAAGAGGGCTGTTCTAGATGCTGGTAGATGGGGTTGCGCACCGGACGATTTGGCTTTCCGATGATGGCGAGTCGGTCGAGATCATCGATCAGACACTCTTGCCTCATGCCTTTGAGATCGTTCGGCTAACCTCGGTTGGCGAAACGGCTCACGCGATTAAGACCATGAAGGTGCGCGGTGCGCCGTTGATTGGCGCGACGGCGGCCTATGGTATCGCGCTTGCCATGCAGGCAGATGGCGGTGACGACGCGCTCGACCGCGCCTGCGAAACGCTTGCCGCGACGCGCCCCACTGCCATCAATCTGCGTTGGGCCTTGGATCGGGTGCGTTCCGTTCTTCGGCCTCTTTCGGTGCAGGACCGTCGCGATGCCGCCTTTCAGTGTGCCGCGGAAATCTGCGACGAGGATGTGGGAATCAATGAAGGTATCGGCGCGCATGGCGTCGATCTTCTTCGGGCCGCATCCGAAGCGAAGGGCGGTGCGGTGGTCAATGTACTGACCCATTGCAACGCAGGTTGGCTGGCGACCGTCGACTGGGGAACCGCGACGGCACCAATTTATCGCGCACACGATGCGGGTATCCCGGTGCATGTCTGGGTCGATGAGACTCGTCCGCGCAATCAGGGCGCCAGCCTCACCGCGTGGGAACTCGGCCATCATGGCGTTCCGCATACTGTCATCGCGGATAGCGTTGGCGGGCATCTTATGCAGCGCGGCAAGGTCGATCTGTGCATCACCGGAACCGACCGGACGACGGCGACAGGCGATGTCTGCAACAAAATCGGTACTTACTTGAAGGCACTGGCGGCGCATGACAATGGCGTGCCGTTTTATATTGGCTTGCCGTCCCCGACGATTGACTGGACCTTGAGCGACGGGATCGCAGAGATACCGATTGAGGAGCGCGACGGGACTGAAGTGTCGGAGATGACGGGCCGTACCGCGGATGGCCAAATCGAAACCGTTACCATCACCCCCAAGGGCAGCGCCGTGGCGAACTTTGCCTTCGATGTCACCCCCGCGCGTCTGGTGACCGGGCTGATTACCGAACGCGGTATTGCGTCGGCGAGCCGGGACGGTCTGCTCGACCTCTTCCCGGAACAGGGCTGAGGGTGCGAAATGGATAGCCGATGGTCCGACACGGAAGCGCAACAATATATCGCGCGGTATGTGGATGCCGGCGAGAATAGCGATGTTGCGCTGCGGGTTTATACGAGCCGGTTGCTCGGCGGGAACCCGCGGCTTGTGCTGCATGGCGGCGGCAATACATCGGTAAAAACCGTCCAGACGGACCTACTCGGCGACTCGGTTGATGTGCTGTGCGTCAAGGGCAGCGGTTGGGATCTTGGCGATATTGAGCCTGCTGGACTGCCGGCGGTGCGGCTGGCGCCGTTGCAACGCCTCGAAGCGCTTAATTCGCTGAGCGACGAAGACATGGTGAACGTTCAGCGCGGCAATCTTCTGGACAGCACTGCGCCGAACCCGTCGGTCGAGACACTGCTGCACGCGTTCCTGCCACACAAATTTATCGACCACACACATTCGACCGCAATCCTCAGTGTCAGCGATCAGCCAGATGGTGAGGTGATTTGCGCTGAGGTGTTCGGCGATACCATGGGATCGGTGCCTTACATTATGCCAGGCTTTGCGCTGGCCAAGAGCGCGGCGCAGATCTATCGCCAATCGCCGGATGTCGACGGGCTGATCCTGCACAAGCATGGCGTCTTTACCTTCGGCGATAGCGCGCAGGAAGCCTATGAGCGAATGATCGACGCCGTAACGCTGGCGGAACAGAGGTTACAAGCAGGACGCAAATCGGTCTTCGTGTCCACGGCATTGCCGCAATCGGTAGCTTCCGTCGCCGATGTCGCGCCGGTCCTCCGTGGTTTGGCGGCGAGTGATTTGGGAGCGGGGCAGTGGCGGCGCATGGTGCTCGATTTCCGCGCCAACTCGGCGATCCTGAATTACGTGAATGGCGAGGCGGTCAGCCGCTACAGCCAAATCGGTGTGGTTACGCCGGACCATAATATCCGCATCAAGAATATGCCGGTCCTGTTGCCGGCGCCGGAAGCGGGTAGGCTTGACGCGTTTTGCGAGGCGGCGCGGGCGGCGTTCGATGCGTTTCAGGAAAATTACCGCGCCTATTTCGAGCGCCATAATCCACGTCAGAAAATGCCGAAGACCATGCTCGACCCGATGCCGCGGGTGGCATTGCTGCCTGGGCTGGGCCTGTTTGGGATCGGCGATAGTCCGAAAACGGCTGCCATAGCCGCCGATCTGGCGGAAAACAACGTCGAGACGATTACCGACGCGGAGGCAATCGGTACGTATGAATGCGTCTCCGAAGGCGATCTCTTCGACATCGAGTATTGGTCGCTGGAGCAGGCAAAGCTGGGTAAGGGCACGGAGAAACCGCTGGCTCGGCAGGTGGTGGCCATCACGGGTGCCGGTGGCGCGATTGGCGCCGCTACGGCACGAGCGTTTGCGAATGAAGGCGCGACGGTGGTGGCCCTCGATGTCGACCGCACTGCGGCTCAATCGGCGATTGCCGGTATCGGTGGTGCGGCATTTGCCTGCGATGTCACGGACGCAGCCTGCGTCGAGGCGGCGTTTGCGGAAACATGCGCGTGGTTCGGTGGCGTCGATATCGTCGTTTCCAATGCAGGGGCGGCCTGGTCGGGGCGAATCGGTGACGTCGATGACACGATATTGCGGCAGTCCTTCGAGCTTAATTTCTTCGCCCATCAGACCGTTGCCCAGGCAGCCGTGCGCATCATGCAAGCGCAAGGAACGGGTGGCGCACTGCTCTTCAACACGTCGAAACAGGCGGTCAATCCAGGACCTGACTTCGGACCGTATGGCCTGCCCAAGGCGGCGACCTTATCGCTGGTCCGGCAATATGCGATCGACCATGGGGCCGAGGGCATCCGGGCGAATGCGGTCAATGCGGATCGTATTCGCAGTGGCTTGCTCGACGACAATATGATTGCGGCTCGTGCTGAGGCGCGTGGCGTCAACGAGGCGGACTATATGGCAGGCAACCTGCTGCATCGGGAAGTTCGTGCGAAAGATGTGGCGGATGCTTTCGTTTATTTGGCTAAAGCAGAACGGACTACGGCCGCTGTGATCACCGTCGATGGCGGTAATATTGCGGCCGCACTTCGCTAGGAAATGAGAATTTTACGTAAGGAAGGGAATGAAAAGTGCGACGACTGCTGCTATTGATCGGTACCGTATTGGGAATTCTATCGCTGGCGAGTGGCGCCGGCGCAGCGAGCGACAAGGAAAATATGATTTATCTTGATCTAAAAGACGGCCGGGTTGTCATTGAACTATTGCCTGACTTGGCGCCGAATCATGTTGCGCGAATCAAAGAACTGGCTCGCCAGGGATTCTATGATGGCATTGTCTTCCATCGCGTGATCGATGGATTTATGGCGCAGACGGGCGACCCGACCGGTACGGGGCGCGGTGGTTCAGGGCAGAAATTGGATGCCGAGTTCAGCACGGAAAACCATCAGCGGGGCATTGTTTCGATGGCGCGGTCGCAGGATCCGAATAGTGCCGACAGCCAATTCTTCATCGTGTTCGGCGATGCTTCGTTTCTGGACCGGCAATACACGGTCTGGGGCCGCGTGACGGAAGGCATGGAGTTCGTCGACAAGATCAAGAAGGGCGACCCGCGCTCTGGTGCCGTGGATGGTCCTGACAAGATCATACGCATGCAGGTCGCCGCGGACGCGAAATAGGCTGCATCCCCAGGTAGGGTTGGATTAACCTGCTGTTAGCATTGGTGCGCGTATAGTTCGGTCGAAACAATCGAACAAAGGGTACGCGGAATGGCAGTAGAATCAGCATCTCTCGGCGCAGGCCTACAAGCAGGTTTGCAGGCATTAAAATCATCGCTTCAAAGTGAAGCGGCTGTTACGAAACTCGTACAGCAGGCGGCCGAGTCGGGTAAGAGCGGGGAACTTTCGTCTTCTTCCGCCACCACGACTGATTCAAGCCGTGCGCTCGACGTGGTTATCTGACGACGCATCGTACCCAGGCATTTCCGAAATTGCAGGACCGCGGTATGTTGCGTCGTGAGTGATTGCAGGTGATCGGAAATGGCCGGATTCGACAAAGCATCGCGCGTTTTTATTGCTGGGCACCGTGGATTGGTCGGTTCGGCCATTCATCGCGCGCTGATCGCGGCAGGGCATCGGAATATCATTACCCGTACGCGCGCCGAGCTCGATCTGTGTGATGGCGCGGCTGTCGATGAATTCTTTACGGCAGAGAAACCGGAATATGTGTTTCTCGCTGCGGCAAAGGTTGGCGGTATCCAGGCCAACAATACCCAGCCGGCTGCGTTCATTCACGACAACCTGGCTATTCAGATCAATGTGATCGACGCTGCGTGGCGGCATGATGCTGAGAAACTGCTTTTCCTCGGGTCGTCCTGTATCTACCCAAAATTGGCGCCGCAACCGATCCGCGAGGAGTATTTGCTGACGGGTGAGTTGGAGCCGACGAACGAAGCATACGCGATCGCGAAAATCGCTGGGCTGAAGATGTGCGAAGCGTATCGTCGGCAACATGGTTTCAACGCAATCGCCGTGATGCCGACAAATATCTATGGCCCCGGTGATAACTTCGATCTCGAAACAGGCCACGTCCTGCCAGCACTCATTCGCAAAGCGCATGAGGCGAAAGTGTCGGGCGCCGCGGAGATGGCGGTCTGGGGCACCGGAAACCCGCGCCGCGAGTTCCTGCATGTCGACGATCTTGCCGATGCGACGCTGTTTTGCATGAGCCGGTATGATGATTCGATCGCGCTCAACGTTGGTGTCGGCGACGACGTGACAATTCGCGAGCTCGTCGAAACCGTCTGCGATGTCGTCGGGTTTCAGGGCGCGCTTGCATTCGATACCAGCAAGCCGGATGGCACGCCGCGCAAATGGCTTGATGTCGGGCGGCTGGCTGCGCTGGGATGGCGTGCCAAGATCGGGCTGCGCGACGGTATTGCAAGCACATATGAATGGTATCTGGAGCAGGGCGGGGCGCTCGCCGCTGAATAGTGTGCTTTACAGTTCCTTTAGGTATTTTTGCCCTGAATACAGCTGTTTCACCGTACAGGTGTACGGCAAATAATTCATTTGAAGCAGCTACTTGAATGGCTGGTAATTTAGAATTTCAAGCCTATGTTGCGAGTGACAGCGCCTATGTCGTGGTATGGCGTTCGCATTTTGCACGGAAGCTGGTGGAGTAAACCATTGCCGAACGATATTGACGCCGCACGACCGAATGATTTGCGAAGCGACGGTCCGCGGGTCCAGGCTTTAAGCGATTGGTTGGTCCAGCAAGGACTGCGCGGTTCAACTCTGGACGATCTGCTTGCGGGGTTTTGCGAAGGGGTCCGTGCGCTCGGTATTCCGCTGTGGCGTGGTCATATTGCCATGCGCACCCTGCATCCCAGTTTCGAGGCGCTCACCTATCGGTGGCTGCGTGAAGAAGGTGTACAGCGCGATGAAATCGCGCGTACGGATGAGGCGACGCTGGATTGGAAAGCCAGTCCGTTTTCCTATATGCTCGAGCACGATCTGTACGCCTTGCGGCGGCGATTGGTTGGCCCCAATGCCGAAGTCGATTTCGGCCTTCTGGAGACGTTTCGGGATCAAGGTGGAACCGATTACGTCGCGCGGATTTTGCCATTTGGGGATACAGAACTATTTCAGCGTCAAACTGGCGTTCTTACATCGTGGACGACGGATCGGCCGGAAGGTTTTCGCGACGAGGAAATAGCCGTGCTCGACCGTCTTCAACCGCGGCTTGCCCTGACGATTAAGTCGATCCTGAGCGATCAGATCACACGCAACGTTGCCGATACCTATATTGGGCCCGAGGCGGGCAAGCGCATCCTTAATGGCGAGATTAGGCGCGGTTCCGTTCAGGTTATTCATGCCGTGATCTTTTTCGCCGATCTGCGTGGATTTACGGCGCTGACCGAAGAGGTGCCGCGCGACGAACTGGTGCCGATGCTCGATGATTACCTTGAATGCATGGCGCGGCCGATTGTCCAACATGGCGGCCAGGTATTGAAGTTCCTCGGTGACGGTTTGCTGGCGACGTTCGATTTAAGCGACAAGACGGACGACTCGATTTGTCGAGATACACTCGATGCCGCATGGGAGACGCTTCAGCGAACGGATTTGCTGAACGCGGCCCGTGCCACAGACGGAAAGCCGACTATGGCCGTCGATGTCGCTTTGCATCTGGGCGACGTGCTGTACGGCAATGTCGGCGCCTATGACCGGCTCGATTTCACGGTGATCGGACCTGCGGTGAATGAGGCGAGCCGGATCGAAAACCTTTGCGACAAGATTGGTCGACGCTTGCTCGTTTCCAGCACGTTTGCGGATGCGGCAACGCAATGTACGGGCCGATTGGTATCCGTCGGCAGCCATCAGCTTCGTGGTCTCGATCGAGAACAGGAATTGTTCACGCTGGATATGCCGGAGACACTTTCGTAGCATCTCTTCCTAGTGTGATGATTCTGAAATTCGCCGCATCGAATGCGGCGGAATTTAGGATCTGAATCACACTAGAAGCAAATAGCTGGTGTGCTGATTTACGCGAAATTCAATTCTTTGAATTTCACGATTAGGACACTGGGAGGAAGAGATGAACAAGAACAGAATAAAAAAGATCGTCGATCGCTGGATGTTTCCGACGGAGTCGGGAAGCTATATGGGCGGGTTGGAAAACCGTCCGGTTCTCGAGAAATCGAAGGGCAGCATCGTTACCGACACGGAAGGGAACGACTATCTGGATTTTCAGTCCGGGCAAATGGGAGCCGCGCTCGGGCATCAGCATCCGCGCATTATCGCCGCGATAGAGAAGACCCTGACGTCGATGATGCACGCGTCGAACGCGCTGTTGCATGTCCCGAGGCTTAAACTCCATGAAACGCTTGGCAAACTGTTGCCGAAACCGCTCTCCAAGTCACTGTTCCTGGTCAGCGGTAGCGATTCGATCGAGGCCTCCATCGATCTTGCCCGAAAAGCGACAGGGGGCTTGGATGTTGTGGGGTTGCATGCGGGTTTGCACGGGTCGACGTCCTATCTGACCCGGTCGATTTCGTTCAACTGGACACGGCAAAAACACAGTATCGTCGCGCCGGCGACCGCATCGATCCTGGCGCCCTATTGCTACCGTTGCCCGGTCGGTCTGAAGTATCCGAGTTGCAAATTTCAGTGCCTGGAATCGGGCATGGAAATGGCAGATGCGAATTTTACCGCGAAGCCGGCGGCGTTTATCGCCGAACCCATCTTGAGCGCCGGCGGCGTGATCGTGCCGCCCAAGGGATATTATGAGGCGGTACGAAAGGCGTGCGACGACCGTGGCATGCTGTTGATCTTCGACGAGTCGCAGACCGGCTTGGGCAAGACGGGTAAGATGTTCGGCTTCCAGCATGAAGAAGGTGTCGCGCCGGATATCATCACGATTTCGAAGCATTTTGGCGGCGGTCTGCCGATCAGTGCGGTTTGCACTACCGATAGGGTCGCCGCCGCGGCGGTCGATGCGGGGTACTTCGCCACCCGCAGCCATGCGACCGACCCCATTCTCTGTGCGTCGGGTGAGGAAAGCCTGAAAATCACGGTCGAGGAGGACATGCCCGGCCGGGCAGCGCGGATCGAACGCCGGATTAAGCGCGCCTTCCGCAAAATGGCGCAGGAATTCGAGCTGATTGGCGATATTCGAGGGCGCGGTGTGCTTCTGGGGATCGAATTCGTCACGGACCGAGTGAAGAAAACGCCCGCCGACAAAGAAGTCGCGGCAATGTTCGAATATTGCCTGTCGCATGGTTTGATATTTCAGACACGCGGGGTTCGTGATTTAAAGAACGTGATTCGTCTGGTGCCGCCGATGAGCAGCAGTGACGCCGAGGTCGACCGGGCTCTATCGATCCTGTATGACGCCTTGCGCGCCGTCACGACTGGACGCCGAAAGGGAAAAGCAAAGAAAACCGCCGCGAAGACCTAACGGGTTTTCGCGGCGCGAAAGAGGGAGTATCGAACGGTGAGCATAGCACATCCATATCTGATGTTTCTGGGCGACGCGGCGGACCAGCTGGCGGCCAAGACCGCCAACGGCGTCGCCAAATGGCGGCCGGAATGGTGCCTGGGACAATTGCGGTTCGAAGGATGCCAGGCGGATATCGGCCTGCCCGATATGACGCTGGAGGATGCGGCGGCGGCGGGCGCGAAGACGCTGATCGTAGGGGTGGTGAACCAGGGTGGGTATTTGCCCGAGACTTGGATATCGACCCTCGACAAGGCGCTCGATCTCGGCATGGATATCGCGAGCGGCCTGCACATGCGCCTGAGCGACCTTCCCGGCATCGCCGAGAAAGCGGAGCGGCTCGGCCGCCAATTGTACGACGCGCGGCATCCGACCCGCGATTTCGCGACCGGTAAGGGAAGACGGCGCAGCGGCAAACGTCTGCTGACCGTCGGCACCGATGTCTCGGTCGGTAAGATGTTTACATCGCTCGCCATCGAAAAGGAAATGAAGGCGCGCGGTATGAAGGCGGATTTCCGCGCGACGGGCCAGACCGGTATTTTCATCGCCGGCGACGGCGTTTCTGTGGACGCGGTCGTTGCCGACTTTATTTCCGGCGCAACGGAATGGCTGTCGCCCGACAATGACGCGGACCATTGGGATATCATCGAGGGCCAGGGCTCGCTGTATCATGCCGCCTATGCTGGGGTGACGCTGGGGCTTCTACATGGTTCGCAGCCGGACGTGATCGTGCTGTGCCATGAGCCAACCCGGCCGCATATGCGCGGCACGCCGGATATTCCGATGCCCGATCTCCAGGCCGTCATCGACGCCAATATCGCGTCCGGCCGCCTCACCAATCCGGATATTCGCTGCATTGGCGTTTCGGTCAATACGTCGGCGCTTGCCGAAGACGAAGCGGACCGTCTGCTGCGGGACATCGAAGCGAAACTCGGATTGCCCTGCGTCGATGCGTTTCGTCATGGCGCGGCAAGGCTTGTCGACGCGTTGGACTGATGCATGCGTAAGCTGAAAGCGGAACACCAGTCCTGGCCGCTTGCCAAGGCGTTTGCGATTTCTCGTGGCAGCCGGACATCCTCGGAAGTGGTCGTTGCTGAAATTTCTGATGGTGCGCATGTCGGACGCGCGGAATGTATGCCCTATGCGCGCTATGACGAGACCGTCGAGGGAGTCGTTGCGGAAATTGAGCGGTTTGCGGGCGCTGTTTCCGACGGGCTCGACCGGGCGGCCCTGCAGGACGCATTGCCCGCGGGCGCTGCACGCAATGCGCTCGACTGTGCGCTGTGGGATCTTGAGGCAAAGCAGACGGGAACGCCGGTGTGGCAGCTTGCGGGGCTCTCCGCGCCGGCATCGCTTGTGACAGCCTACACGCTGAGTCTGGATGTTCCGGAGAAGATGGCGCTGGCGGCGCAGGAAAATGCGTTCCGTCCGCTGATGAAACTGAAACTGACCGGCGAAGGCGATATTGACCGTGTTTCCGCGGTGCGGGAGGCCGCGCCGAATACTCGCCTGATCGTCGATGCGAACGAGGGGTGGTCGCCGGAAATGGTCGCGCCGTTCAGTACCGAACTGGCAGCGCTTGGGGTCGAGATGATCGAGCAGCCGATCCCGGCGGCGAAGGACGCCGCCCTTGCCGAGTGCCAGCACCCGGTGCCGATCTGCGCCGACGAATCTTGCCACACCACGGCGGATCTGGACGCATTGGCCGGCCGGTATGAGATGGTCAATATCAAGCTGGACAAGACCGGCGGCCTTACCGAAGCGCTAGCATTGCGCGACGCCGCGCGCGAGTGGGGCATGACGATCATGATTGGCTGCATGATCGGTACGTCGCTTGCGATGGCGCCTGCCGTGTTGGTCGCGCAAGGCGCGGAGGTTGTCGATCTTGATGGTCCGCTTCTGCTGGCCAAAGATCAGCCCAATGGTCTGGTTTATGACGGCAGTATCGTAAACCCGTCGACCCCTGCGCTCTGGGGCTAAAGGGCTTTTACGGCCTCGATAAGCCGGTCCACCTCGTCTTCGCGGTTGTAGTAGTGCACGGAAGCGCGCACGACGACGTCGAGGTTCCGTTCGGTCATATCGAGGAGAGTTGAGGCCCGGCGGGATGCCGACACGTTTATGCTCTGTGCCGCGAGCGTTTCCTTGATCGCCTGCGGGTCATGTCCCTCCACCGTGAAGGTAACGATACCGCACCGCTCGCGCCCGAGATCACGGACTGTGGCGCCGGGAAGCGAGTCCAGGCCATCGCGAAGTTGCGTCGCAAGCGCGTAGATGCGGTCGCGGATATTTTCCATACCCAAATCGAGCGCGTAATCGATTGCTTGCGCCAGGCCGAGCCGGCCGGCGACGAAACTCTCCCAATTTTCGAAGCGCCGGGCGTCGCCACGAACTTCGTAGCTGTCCGGTCCGGTCCAGCGTGCCGCGTGAAGATCGAGCAGAGGCGGGTCGAGTTCGCCGATCATGGATTCGCGCACCCAAAGGAAGCCGGTTCCGCGAGGCCCGCGAAGATACTTCCGCCCCGTCGCCGATAGCATATCGCAGCCGATTGCATCGACGTCGATGGGGATTTGTCCAACCGCCTGGCAGGCGTCGAGAAGGAAAGGGACGCCATGCGCCTTCGCCACCTTGCCGACGGCGGCGGCCGGGTTGACCAATCCGCCATTGGTTGGGATGTGGGTGATTGCGATCAGCTTGGTGCGCTCGTTGATCTGTTTTTCGAGGGCTTCGACCGATATTTGTCCGTGGGAATCGTTGGGCACGGTCTGGACCTCGACGCCGTGTCGTTGCGCCACGTGCAGATAGGCGATGTAGTTAGAGGCGTATTCTGCTTGCGCTGTCAGGATCTGGTCGCCGGCATGCCAGTCGATTGCGTAAAACGCCATATCCCAAGCCCGGGTCGCGTTCTCGATGAAGGCGATTTCCTCGGCTTTGCCGCCGACGAGCCGGGCTGCGGCTTGATAAAAATGTTCTAGCCGGCTGTTCGCCTCCGCCGCGGCTTCATAGCCGCCGATCTCCGCTTCCCGGCGCAAATGAGCGATGACGGTGTCGAGAACCGGATCGGGCGGCAGCGATGCGCCTGCATTGTTGAAGTGTAGCCGCGCCTCGCATCCTGGCGTATCCGCCCGTATCTGGGCGACATCGATACTCATATCTACATCCTTATTTGCCGACGAATGGCCTGTACCCTGTCGGCACAGGATTGGCAAGTTTGGGATCTCGCTATGCTAACGGCGCTTGATGCTTAGCGCCCAGTTGCGCGCTCTGTTCTCGAGTCGCCGCTGTTCCCGATAGCTTCGCGGGCGCCAGATCGTAAACGGTTTGGTGCTGTTACCACTGTTTGCGGTTTTTGAGCTTGGCGCTGCGCGGTCCCGCCGCTGTTGTGCGGTTGCTAGTTGCTGCTGGCGCCGCTGCCGCACCTCATGGGCACGAATTTCGTGCCGTGCCTTATAGACCTTGTTGCTGTAATAGCGTTGCCGCTTGGGATCGGAGGAGTGATAAAATCGTACGGCGTGCTGCCAGCCTCGCTTCTGTTTTCGTAGAAGCGTGAGGAATTCGGCGGCGTAGGCAACGTTCGCTGCCGGCTCGAAGGCTTCATGCAGGGTTTCGAAGGCGTCGGGATGGTATGCGAGGTTGATTTGCATACAGCCGACATCAATGTTGCTGACACCACGCCGACGGAGTGCTTCAACGGCTCGTATCGCGGCGTGCCGGGTCGGGTAGAATTTGCCTTTGCCCTCCGACGTAACGGTCCATGGCCAGGCAATGTTTGCCCTTGTGGCCTTGTCCCAACGGCCCGATTCCACGGAAGCGATAGCGGCCAGCAACTGCTTTGGAATGCGGCTGCGGCGCTCCTCTGCGTCAATCGCCGATCTGCAGAGTTTACCCGTATTCTCAAGCGTTTGCCGCGCTTGCACTGGGGTGACCAGGCAAGCCATGACAGCGGTGGCGGAGACCAGACCCAGCAGGCGTCGGTTTTTCGCAATAGGAAGGATCGTATTCATAGACCCAGACAACGCAAGGACCATGCCAGTGACGCGACGATTAATGATTAACAGTTTCGTCGATATGACTGCCTTAGATTGCGAGACCGAAGTCCCATCGACCGTTGATGGATAGGGCAAATCACGGGAGCTCGGATAGGGGCTTCTGATTGGTAAAGAGTTGGCGCCATAAGATTATTTTATTGCATTATTTCAATTGGTTGATGGTTCACGCGAGTATAAGATGATGTTAACTCCATTTCTTTACGGAACGGAAATCCGCGCCCTGTACAAACGTCCTCATGGTTGAGGTCTTAATTTCAGGTTGTCGTGCGGGGCACCCGGCGGCCCTTTGACCGGGAACGGAGTATGCAGATGGCGAGGATCTTGATCGCCGAAGACGACCAGGCAATGCGGGTCTTTCTCGACCGTGCTTTGAGCCGTTCGGGGCATGAGGTAAATGCCGTGCCGAGTGGTGAAACGGCGGCGAGGTACGCGGAGACCGAGGCATTCGATCTGTTGCTGACCGATGTCGACATGCCCGGTCTCAACGGTGTCGATTTGGCGCGCCAGTTGCTCGAGAGGTCACCCAAGCAGGCGGTTTTATTCGTGACTGGATTTGCGGCGCAAGCCCTACAGGCGACCGATGTGCTGGCGAGCGGTGCCCGTGTGCTGTCGAAGCCGTTTGCGCTATCCGACCTCGTCGCGCAGGTCGACGGTGTGTTGGCGCGTGGTCTCGTGCCGTCCCGCAGGTCCCAATGAACTCAGTCCCGCGCTAAGCCTTGCATTCGCGTTCTAAATCAATATAACCGCATCCCACAAGGGCGCGTAGCTCAGCGGGAGAGCACTACGTTGACATCGTAGGGGTCGCTGGTTCAATCCCAGCCGCGCCCACCATTTTCCAAGATATCGTTCGCTGGAATTGCAGAGCGCGGCGCGCCGTACCAGGCGCTTTGGGAAGAATCATCACACGCGATACTCGAAAATCCGCCGCTACGTTGCGTGAAAATCCGTGCCTGCGGTTGACAGCGTTTGGCCCCCGCCGCACCCTAGAAGGTGAACCCTAACAAAAGAATTTATCACACAGGAGGAACATAAAATGGGCATGCTGGATGGTCGCGTGGCGATCGTAACGGGCGGCGGCCGTGGCGTCGGCGCGGAGGTTGCCAAGATGTTCGCGGCCAACGGGGCCAAGGTTCTGGTCAACGACCCGGGCGTCGGCGGCGGCGGCGAAGGGGGCGGGCAAGGGCCGGCGGAAGAGATCGCCAACGAGATTAAAGCAGGCGGTGGCGATGCCTCACCAAATTTCGGATCGGTTGCCAGCTACGAGGATTGTCTCGGTATGGTGCAGCAGGCGCGCGATGATCTGGGCGGCGCCCATATCGTCTTCAACCCGGCCGGCATTCTGCGCGACCGCATGTTCCATAAAATGTCACCGGACGATTGGCAGGACGTTATCGACGTGCATCTGACCGGTCACTTCAACATCAACCGTGCCGTGATCAACCTGATGCGTGAACAGGAATATGGCCGCATCATCATGTGCAGTTCCACGTCCGGCCTGTTGGGCAATATCGGTCAGGCGAACTACGGCGCGGCCAAGATGGGCATCGTCGGCATGTCGCGTATCGTTGCCATGGAAAATCACAGCAAGAATATTACGAGTAACGTGATCTGCCCCTCGGCGGACACGCGGATGACGCGTTCGGTGCCGACACCGAAGGACCCGGATGCAGCCAAGATGCGCGAAGAGCGACTTTCGCGCAGCCCGGCGGATGCGATCGCGCCGTTGATCACCTTCCTGGCGTCTGAAGGCGCCGGGCATGTGACGGGCCAGATCTTCCATCAGCGTGGTGGCGAGTTGTCCCTGTATGGTCAGCCGCGGCCGGTACGGATGGTGCATCATGATGGAGGCTGGACGCCGGAACTGATTGCCGAGAGCGCGATGCCGGCCCTTTCGGTGGGATTCATCGATATCGCCAATTCCCGATCCGTGCATCCGGGCTTGCCGATGAACTAGTTGGTGGGCCGGGACTGCGGCTAGCCACGGTCCCGGCCGTTACATCTAAAGGGAGGACGCTATGCCGGCTTTATCGAACCAGAGGATCGCCTACTTCAACGGCGACTATGTGCCGGAAGATCAGGTCGTCATTTCGTTCCGCGACCGCGGCTTCCGGCTCGGCGATGCGGCGTTCGATATGACCCGCACGTTCAACGGTACGCCGTTCAAGCTGCGTGAGCATATCGACCGCTTCTACCGGTCGCTCAAATATCTGCAAATCGATCCTGGCCTCTCACCGGACGAGATGATCGGCATCAGCGAAGAGGTTACGCGCCGCAACGAACATCTGCGGGGCGATGGTGACGATTACTGGATTGCGCAGCGGGTCACGCGCGGCATCGATGGTGTCGACGCATCGGAAATCGACCATGAGGGGCCGACGGTCATCGTCGAGGCCACGCCGCTGCCCTTCAAGAAACGGGCGCGTATCTATCGCGACGGCGTCGACCTATCGGTTTCCTCTGTTCGTCGGACGGCGCCGGAGTCCCTATCTCCGCGGGCTAAGACGCACAACTACCTAAACTTGATTATGGCGGACTTGGAAACCAAGGCGGCCAATCCGGACAGTTGGCCGATGCTGCTCGACGTAAACGGCAATCTCAGCGAAGCGATGGGGTGTAACGTCTTTTTGGTTCGCGATGGCGGACTACTGACACCGCGCGAGCAGTTCGTGTTGCCGGGGATCAGTCGTGCGATGGTCATGGAACTTGCGGCCGAGTTGGACATTTCATGCGAGGAAAAGGATCTCGATGTCTTCGACGCGATGAACGCGGACGAGATTTTCCTTAGCTCCACTAGCCTATGTATGTGCCCGGTGCGTTCCATAAACGGCGCCTCTATCGGTAAGGGCGCGGTGCCGGGCCCCATTACGGACAAGCTGTTGAAAGCCTATTCCGAGTCCGTCGGCTGTGACATCGTCGGCCAGTATCTGGCGCGGCTGGATAGCTGACGAGTTACCGTCCGTCGCGCAGCCAGGCGTCTTTGTCGAAGGCGACGTTGTCGCCAAAGAAGTGGACGGCTTGCTCGAGCTTATCCATTGCCTTGATCTCATAGATCCGCTTCGCGCCGGCGATCCGCTCGACCTGCTCCTGCGCGTTGACCCAGTCCTCGGCAGGTTGCAGCGTGCTCTGCCGCTGCAGCACGTCCCAGATGTAGTAGTGGTGCGGGACGATGACCCGCGGCTTCAAGCGCTCGATAATCGACTCAGCGTGGACATGGCCCATGACGTGTTGCGAGCCGTCGATCGGCAGCAGCGCGATGTCGATATCGCCGAGCGCCTTCCATATATTTTCCGGCGGATTGTGGCGATTGTCACCCCAATGCACGATGCGCATGCCACCGGTTTCGACGACGATCAGGCAATGATCCCAGGAACGCGGATTGTTTGGCGGCTCGATGTCGGTGCCGTGGAAACGTTCGTGAATTTTCTTGTAGTCGTACAGGGCGCAGCTTGAATCGATGGCGTGCTTGTCGGCAAGCCCATAGATCGTCATATCGCCGAACCGATACATGCCGATCAGCCGGTCGAGCAGGACGTGGGCGTCGAGCCGATGCAGCGCATCGTGGTCGAAATGGGCATGCGTCGAGGTGCCGATGTCGACCGGTACGATGGGGAAATCGTGGAAATACCAGTCCCATTTTCGCGAGGGATGGTTGCGCCACGGATCGATCATCACGCTGACCCCGCGCGGCGAGGTAATGCGAAAGGCGGAGCTACCGAAAAAGGCCAGCTCAATCGGACCATCCTTCGGCGGCGCGGTGTCTTCCTGCAGATCGATCATCCGATTATGGTTGCTCGTCATCTGCCAAACGTTCAGCCCGGTATCGATATCGGTCATTATCGCTCCCGTCGGTTTTCTGTGGGTCGCGACGAATATAGCAGCTGCGACTACCGGATATTCGTCTCGTCGATCACGTGTTCGAGCGCAGTTTCCAGGTTTTTGACCGTACGGTCGATGTTGTGAAGCTTGTCCAGGCCGAAGAGACCGAGCCGAAAGGTATGAAAATCGTCTGGCTCGTCGCAGCGCAGGGGAACGCCGGCGGCGATCTGAAGGCCTTGTGCCGCGAATTTCTTGCCGTTCTGGACGTCGCCATCGTCCGTATAACAAACGACGACGCCCGGCGCCTGGAACCCCTCGGCGGCAACGCTTTTGAAGCCCTTCTCCGTCAACAGTGCGCGGACGCGGTCGCCCAGTTCCTGCTGTTCCGCTTGAACCTTTTTGAACCCATAAGCGCCGGTTTCCAACATGACATCGCGGAAGGCGGCGATGGCGTCGGTCGGCATCGTGGCGTGATAGGCGTGTCCGCCATTCTCGTAGGCCTCCATGATCTCAAGCCATTTCTTCAGATCGCAGGCGAAACTCGTGCTGACGGTCTCATCGATCTTCTGACGTGCAAGGGTGCTCATCATGACGAGACCGCAACCTGGCGATGCGCTCCAGCCTTTTTGCGGCGCACTGATCAGAATGTCGACTCCGGTTGCTACCATATCGACCCAGATCGCCCCGGACGCGATGCAATCCAGAACGAACAACCCGCCGACGTCATGGACGGCGTCCGCCACGGCGCGCATATAATCGTTTGGCAGGATCATGCCGGACGAGGTCTCGACATGCGGTGCGAATACGATGTCCGGACGCTCCGCTTGAATTGTCGCTACGGCCTCTTCCAGTGGAACTGGGGTGAAGGCAGCCTGTCGCGCATCATCGATGGGTCGTGCCTTCAGAACCGTCGTTTCGGCGGAAATGTTGCCGGCCTCCAAAATCTGCGACCAGCGAAAGCTGAACCAGCCATTGCGAATGACGAGGCACTTCTTGTCGGTGGCGAACTGTCTTGCGACGGCTTCCATCGCGTAGGTGCCGCCACCGGGCACCAGCGCGACGGAACTGGCGTTGTAGACCCGCTTGAGCGTACCGGAAATGTCGTTCATGACGCCCTGGAACGACTGGGACATGTGATTCAGCGAGCGGTCGGTAAAGACGACGGAGTATTCCAGCAACCCATCGGGGTCGATGTCGGATCGTAGTCCGGGCATGTATGGCTCCAAGGTAAGAACGTTGCGATTTGGCGCCCTCACTATTGGAATTGACCCCCTGCGACAAGGGGCAGCTGAGATTTATAAGGGATCTTTGTTAGGGGCAGCGAAAAACAGGGCCATGCGCGGTTCGTCCGTCCGGACAGGTATTGCGGCAATTCTCCGCTGCTTCACACGCGCTTCGCGCGGTATTCTCCAGCGTGCGGGTAAATGTGTCGCTTACTTCATCCGCCGTGCAGGCGGAACTCAGTAGACCAGCAAGGGCGAGGGGAAGCAGTTTTCGACCGTACATGATAAAATTCATCTTGATTAGATATTAATTATCGTTATACATTAATTTATGATGAACACAATTCGAAAAAATGAAGATGAGCGGCGCCATCGCCGCATCCGCCGCGTGGCAGGCTTCATGTCGCGCTGCTGCGCGTTGCTGGCATTGGCCCTGCCGATTTGCATGGCACTTATATGGGCTTATGTCGAGCAGATGTTGCCGCCACGGCTGCCCGCGCAACTGCTTGCCGACCTATCCGTCGCAGACCGCATCGGCGGCTTTGTATTGTCCCTGTTCGTTGTCGGTATTGCCGTGTGGGGCCTTGTCAGCCTTGCGACCCTTTTCGCGCGGTTTCGGCGCGGCGATATCTTCGACGTCCGCGCCGCCATATTGCTGCGGCGATTCGCATTGACGGTACTGCTGCTGCCGTTTGCCAACTTAGTGACGGAAGGGCTGACGACGGCCTGGTTGTCGCGCAACGCTGCACCCGGTGAAGGCATGATCGCCCTGTCGCTGACGAGCCACGATCTGTTCTTCGGCGTTATCGGCGTGTTGCTGCTGATGATTGCCTGGATTTTGCGTGACGCGGCGGCGATCAGCAAAGAAAACCGTCTGATCGTCTGAACATGCCGATCGTCGTTACGCTCGACGTCATGTTGGCGCGCCGGAAGATGCGCGGCAAGGAACTCGCCACGGCGGTCGGTATCAGCGAGCAGAACCTGTCGCTGCTGCGCTCCGGCAAGGTGAAAGGCGTGCGCTTTTCGACCTTGCAGCGTATTTGTGCGGTTCTGGATTGTCAGCCTGGTGATCTGTTGTGCTTCGAAGCCGACCTGAAGAACGGGGAGGACTGAGCGCCATCGCGGACGTAGCGTCGATGCCATGCTGCCTGTAAGCTGATCTCATAAAAAATCATATCGACAGGATGAGACAGGAGGTTGGCATGAGACATTTAAAAGCCGCACTAGCGCTATTGCCGTTCCTATTCGCTGCTAACGCAGCCGCACCTGCATCGGCGGCTGAAGTCGTCGTGGTACGGGGCAATGTGTCAGAAGCCGTGACGATCAATCGAAGCGGACCGACCGTGCTTCGCGGCGGCGGCACCATGCGGGTCAAGCCGCCCTCGGAAACCAAGGTGGTCGGCCCAGTTCGTGTTGTGGCCGGGCGAACGCTCTGGGTCGTTGACGAATATGGCCGACCCAAGACTGCCTGCTTTGTGGTCCGGACCGCGTATGTCGGTAAGCGAAAGATCCGCTGTACGGATTACAGATACTAATTCGCCGCGTTTTGGGGAGAGAGCGATGGAATTCCGATATCTCGGACAAAGCGGGCTGCGCGTATCGCAGATCTGTCTCGGGACAATGGATTTCGGCGCAACGATGAACGACGCGACCGCGCGCAAGGTGGTCGATTCAGCGCGGGCCAACCAGGTCAACTTCATCGACACGGCCGATGCCTATTCTGGCGGCGCCTCGGAAACGGTAGTCGGCAAATTGATTAAGAAAGATCGGCCTGCCTGGGTTCTTGCAACCAAGGTTGGCCAGCAGGACGGTCCGCCGGAGCGCAAGCGCGGCTTGTCGCGGAAATGGATGATGGAGGCGATCGATGGCAGCCTCTCAAGGCTCGGTACCGATTATGTCGACGTCTATTACATGCACCATCGCGACCGAGATACGCCGCTTGGCGAAAGTGTTGCAGCGATGGGCGACATCATCGCCAGTGGTAAGGCGCTGTATTGGGGCTTTTCCAATCACTATGGCTGGGAAGTGGCGGAAATCATCCGCCAGTGCGATCAGCTTGGCGTACCTCGGCCGATCGTCAGCCAGCCGATGTACAATTTGGCCATGCGCATGCCGGAGAACGATCACCTACCGGCCTGCGAGTATTTCGGCATCGGTGTCGCGCCGTTCTCGCCGCTGGCCCGGGGTGTGTTGACCGGTAAGTATGACCCAAAGAAGGCGCCGCCTAAGGGCAGCCGTGCCGCGCGCGGCGACGGTAGTGTGTTGAACCGCGACATGCAAAAGGAGACCTTTGCGGCGATTGAGAAGATCCGTACCCATACCGCGAAGCGTGGCATGACGCCGGCAGATTTCGCCGTGCTTTGGGTGCTGAACAACCAGATCGTCACCAGTGTCATCGCCGGACCGCGCACCCTGGCGCAGTGGAACGCCTATCTCGGCGCGCTGAAGCACAACTTCACGGCAGAAGATGAAGCTCTGGTCGACAATCTTGTCGCCGCCGGCCATCCCGCATCGCCTGGCCTGATCTGGAGCCGCCATCCCCCAATGGGGCGGGTTGCACGGACGAATTAGAGGCGAGACTCGCATCCCGCCAACAGTGAATGTTGTTCGTATGTATGATTTTTATTCCGACACGAAAACCAAGCCGAGCCGGGCTATGCGTGAGGCCGCACTCGATGCCGTTGTTGGCGACGAGCAGAAAGATGAGGACCCGACGACACGCGAATTGTGCGAGCGTGTGGCCGCGTTGCTGGGGAAGGAGGCCGCAGTCTTTCTGCCCTCTGGTACCATGTGCAACGAGATCGCGATTCGTGTCCACACGAAACCTGGCGATGAAGTCATTTGCGAACGGTCGTGTCACCTGATCAATTTCGAGACCGGTGGACCCGCGGCGATCAGCGGGGTCATGATCCAGCCGATTGATGGGATGAACGGGACGTTTACGGCGGCGCAACTGCGTCAGGTTATCCGTCCGGAGTCGCGCTATGCGCCGGAGAGCCGTCTGGTCTGTGTCGAACAGACAGCCAATATGGCGGGTGGTGCAGTATGGCCCTTGGACCAGATCAACGATGTTGCTAACGCGGCCAAGGAGGCGGGGCTGGCGACGCATATGGACGGTGCGCGCCTTCTGAACGCCGTTGTCAAATCCGGTATTTCGGCGGCACGCTGGACGGAAGGCTATGACTCATGCTGGATCGATTTTTCAAAGGGGCTGGGGGCACCCGTCGGCGCGGTTCTGGCTGGTTCTTCCGCGTTCATCAACCAGGCCTGGCGCATCAAGCAGCAAATTGGCGGCGCGATGCGGCAATCGGGTATCCTTGCGGCAATGTGCCTTTATGGACTGGACAATAATGTCGAACGGCTCGCGGAAGATCACGATTTGGCGGCGCGGATTGCCGAGGCGCTGGCAACATTCGATCACGTTGATCGTATCCTGCCCGTAGACACGAATATCATCATTTTCGATGTTTCCGAGGGCGCGCCGACGGCGCCGGAAATTGTGGCGTCTTTGGAGCAGGATGGTATCTTAGCAGGCGCCTTTGGCGAGCGGCGTATCCGTTTGGTGACCCACCTGGACGTTGACAAAAATGCGGGCGACGTGCTGTGCAAAAGCTTGGCGGCACTACTTTCGCCGTAAGTGTGCAAATCGTTCAGACCTAAACTGGACGAAACCACCGCAGGTTGCTGCAATAAGGTTAGCCCGTCTTGCACAGAGGAGCCGTCACCGTGCCGATTATCGATTCCCAGGTCCATGTCTATGCCGCCAACACACCGGAGCGCCCCTGGCACTCGGTGCCGAATTGGCCCGACCATGTCACCGGTAAGGAGATGGTGGCGGCGATGGACGCGGTTGGCGTGGACGGCGCGATCTTCATTTCCGCTTTTTCCATGTACCAGTACGACGCCAGCTATGCGGTCCAGGTGCAGCAGGCCTACCCCCGCAAGTTCGGGCTCGTTAAGCCGGTCGATCCCGATGATCCGGCAGTGGGTGAAGTCATTGCCGAATGGAAGCGGACACCTGGTACGGTCGGCATCCGTATCATGATGACGCCAGAGGCCGGCCGCGACCCCGAGGATTCTGGTCTCGACCGAATTCTGCGTGAAGCCGTGGTGCATGATTTTCCGGTCAACATGCTGTGCTGGGGTAATATCGATGCGGGCATGGCGATTGTCGACCGCCACCCGGAAACACGCTTCATCATCGACCATCTGGGCATTCTGCAGCCCCGCACGCCGCCCGCCCCGCCAGAGCCCTGGGCCGATCTGCCAAAGGTGTTGGAGCTCGCCAAACGCGAGAATGCGGTGATCAAGGTCAGCGGCGCTTGCACGCTGTCCAAGGAACCTTATCCTTTCCCGGATATCTGGGATCCGCTGGCGCGCGTGTTCGAGGCATGGGGCTTTGACCGTTGCCTCTGGGGCACGGACTGGACCCGCGCCTTCGCGGTCGTGAATTATGAACAGGCCGTAGAACCCTTCCGCCTCACCGACCGGCTGAGCGACAGCGAACGCGCCATGCTAATGGGCGGGGCCACGGCAAAGGCCTATCGCTGGGCGCCGGAAGGCAGTTGAATGCCGGTTTAGTGACCGCTGCGCAGCAAACGGCCGGGAAGGGCGCCGGTTGCTTGGCCATGGCGCCAAACCGGTTGGCCGGCGACGATTGTCGCGTCGAACCCGGTTGCGCGTTGCAGCAGCCGTTTTCCCTTTGCCGGAAGATCGTAGAGCACCTCAGGTACCTGTAGCTGCAAGGCATCGTAATCCACGACATTGATGTCGGCCCGCATGCCGGGTGCGATCCGTCCGCGATTCTTCAGTCCTATGGCCTCAGCATTTGCGGAGGTTAGCCGCCGCACCATTTCCTCGATTCGGTGTTTTGGGCCGCGCGTACGGTCGCGCGTCCAGTAGCTGATCGTGTGCGCCATATCCGTGGCATCGCACATAACCCCGACATGCGCGCCGCCGTCGCCAAGCCCAATCAAGGTGTTGGGGTGCTCGAGCATTTCGTGCACCGGCGCCAGATCACCGCCCGCATAGTTCGTCGTCGGCCGGTAGAGGATTCCGCGCCCGTCTTTCTCCAGCATTAGATCGTAGGCGAGGTCCGCCGGGTCGATCCCACGCCGCCGGGCATCGGCCCCAACGCTGGTACTCGGGTTGGGCTCGTATTGCGGCGGATCGCCGAACGGGAAAATCCGGTCCCAATCCTGCAGCCGTTTAAACTGTGGCTTCGTGACGCCGGGCTCGGTAAGCAGGCGCGCCCGGAACGCCGGATCTCGCAAGGTCGCGATGCGGGCCTCGAAATCCATGGATGCGACTTCACGCCAGCTGGCGCAGCCGCGAAACGGGTTCAGCGACAATTCAAATCCAAGCAAGACGCTGGTCGGCCGTCCCCGGATCTGGCCGGTGATCTTCAGGCCTTCAGCGTTGGCCGCGGCAATTCGGTCCAGCAGATCGCGCCATTGGTCGGGTTCGGAGTCCTTCTGCAGCAGGGTAAGCGTTAAGGGCCGGCCCGATCGTCTCGCCAGACGAGTCAGCAGGCCGAACTCCTGGTCGATCGCATCGCCATAATCGCCGACTGATTGAATCCAGCCATGCCCGACCTCGGCCACCGCATCCGCGATCTCGATCAGCTCCGCCTCCGCCGCGCCATAGGAGGGGATCGGCTCGCCCGCCGCCGTGCGATGCTGCAGTAGCCGTGAGGTAGAGAACCCGAACGCGCCGGCCCGAAGGCCCTCCGCGGCGAGCCGCGCCATTTCCGCCCGGTCTTCCGCCGTCGCGTCTTCGCGGTTGGCGCCACGCTCTCCCATCACGAAAACCCGGAGCGCTGCGTGCGGGACCTGAGTCGCTACGTCGACATCGAATTGCCGGACCGCGAGTGTGTCGAGATAGTCGGGGAAGCTTGCCCATGTCCAAGGCAGCCCCTCTTTCATCACCACTTCGGGAATGTCTTCCACCCCCTCCATCAGTGATATCAGCATATCGTGATGGTCGGGCCGCACTGGCGCAAAGCCGACGCCGCAATTGCCCATCAGCACTGTCGTGACCCCATTGCACGATGACGGCGTGATCTGATTGGCCCAGGTCACCTGCGCGTCGTAGTGGGTATGCACGTCGACGAAGCCCGGCATCACCATGCGGCCACGGGCGTCGATTTCTTCCTCACCAGTTTCCCTTAATTCGCCGACGGTGAAGATGCGGCCGCCCACAACCGCCACGTCAGCGTCCATCATCGGCCCACCTGAGCCGTCGACGACAGTGCCGCCGCGGATAACAAGGTCCGGTTTATCGCTCATTACGTACTGCTCCTGATTTTGTCTTCCGAAAGCATATGCCGCCGCGCGCCCTTTGGTAAAATCTAGCGCACACTCCAGGATACCTGTTGCCGGTGACAGGCATGTTTGCGACAGTATGGATGGTTTTCAACCAAGGAGCGTTCCATGGCTGAATTGGCTCTGGCCTATGAGGCACGAAGCTACAGCACCGGCATCGTCGGCCGGTCGATCTGCAATGCGCGCAATCAGCACTGGGTGGCCGAAAACACCGGTGGCGAGGCAGTTGGCGCGGGTGAGATGTTTTGCGCGTCCATCGCTGCCTGCGCAGTGAACATGGTCTCGACGATCGCCGGCAATGAAGATCGTGCGCTGGACGGTATGGAAGTCAATGTCGCGCTGTACCGGGATTTCGACAAACCTGCCAGCGAGGTTTCGCTGTACGATGGGGTGCGCGTTCAGTTCCAGATGTGGGGCGTCAGCGACGACGATGCACGCTTCCTCGTCAAGACATGGAAAAATCGGTGACCCATCTATGGTTCGGTCGCCGTGGCGACCGCTGACACAATAGTGGATTTCACGATACTCGACGCCGCGCCAGCGAAATGATTCGCTGCGTTTCGGGCTGTCCGCGCTTTAGCTGCGCTCGCGCGCTTTCTTGAACCAGGCATCCTCGTCGGCGAAGCGTTCTGCGTTCCAGCTGAGCGCGGCCTTTAGTCCATCCTTATCCCGGATTTTGTTGAACTCCTCGATCTCTGGCGCGGTGTCCGCGCTTGCGCCTGCAATGGCTTCGAGTTCCATTGAACGCTCGATGACCTGACGTACGCCCATAAGTTCGTAGGACATGTTGATGAGCTTTTTGTTGTATTCGACGGTCGTCGCGGGGAGCTTGGCGATGGTCTGCGCCTGGCGTTCTACCGCCTCGTCCAATTCGTCGGCAGGCACCACTTCGTTCACGAGGTCCAGCCTTTTTGCTTCGGCGGCGTCGATAAGATTCCCGGTGTAAAGGAGTTCGCGCGCCTTCGTCATGCCGATAACCCAGGGCCATACAGCGGGGATGTAGGGGCCACCGGTGCGAATTTCGGGCGCGCCGAATTTCGCATCCTCGGAGCAGATCCGCATATCGCAGAAGGTGGCAGTGGCGAGTCCCCCGGCGATACAGAAACCGTGGATCTGGGCAATGATGGGTTTCGGGTTGTTCCAAAACACATCCCACCACGCCGAGGCGCTGAATGTCTTGCCCTTGAGGTACCGGGCCCGCCGCTGGGCCGCATTGACCTTGTTGGAGGAGGTGATATCGAAGCCGGCGCTGAACGCGCGTCCGGACGCTTTGAGCACAATCACCCGGATGTTATCATCCGCCCAACCCGCATCTTCCAGCGCATCGCGGACTTCGAGTTGCAGGTCATCCGATAGCGCGTTTAGCTTGTCCGGTCGGTTTAAGGTGACATAGGCGACCGGTCCGCGCTTCTCATAGATGATGGTCTCGTAGCTCATCTTTCCTCTCCTGATCCTCGCTCAAAGCAACTCATTGAAGGTAGTCCCCTGGCGCATATTCGACCACCGTTGTATTTCCTTCTCCGGATGAGCAAAATTTTTTGGTCTTAAAAGCACAGAGGCCGTACTGCAATGTCACACAATATCTTGTCGAAGATCACCGTCATCGACATGACTGAAGGAGTCGCGGGTCCCTATGCGGCGATGGTGCTGTCCGACATGGGTGCCAACGTCGTCAAGGTCGAGCGCCAGGCGGGGGACTGGTCCCGGCCCACCGATCATGTCCGGGTCGACGGCGAGGCCAACGCGAATTTCATCGCGCTCAACCGCAACAAGCGCGACATCGGTCTCGACGTCTCGGGTGCAGCCGGTAAGCAGATCCTGGAAAGGCTCATCGCCCGGTCGGACGTCCTCATTTCGAACTACCGGCCGGGGGTGATGGCCAAGCTCGGCTTTGACGATGTGCGGTGCCGTGCGATCAACGAAGACCTCGTCTACTGCACAATTTCCGGCTTCGGGCAGGACGGCGCTTATGCGGATTTTCCCGCCAGCGATACGATCATTCAGGCGATGAGTGGCGTCATGAGCCTCGTTGGCGAGGCCGAGGGGCCGCCGCTCCGCGTCGGCTTTCCCTTGATCGACATGGCTGCCGCCAATTCTGCGGTACAAGCTGTGCTCTTGGCGTTGTACGGGCGGCTCGAGGGACAGGGCGGCGCCACGATCGATATCAGCTTGATGGCCGCTGCGCTGGCGCTGATGAGTGGGGGATACACGCGCTATGCCGTTTCCGGAAAGGTGCCGCAACGGCAAGGCAATCAAAACACCAACCTTGCACCGGCGGGCGCTTTTAAGACGAGGGACGGGCGCTATCTCAGCATCGCAGTACTGCGGGACTTACATTGGATAAAGTTCTGTGCGGCCATGGAACTTGGCCAGTTGGCCGAGGACTCGCGATTCGTGACGAACGCTCTCCGCGTCGAAAACCGCACCGCGCTCGACCAAATCATCGTCCCTATGTTCGCTTCCCAACCGGCAACCTACTGGCTCGCGCGTCTGCGCGCGGCGGATATCCTCTGCGGCCCGATCAACGACTTCGCCGACATCGCCGCCGACACGAATCTCACCTCCGGGCTGCCGTTGGTCGATCCGATGGCGGCGAACGTGCCGCAGACGGTCGGCGTTCCTATTCGCTTCAACGGCCACTTTGCCGAAACTACCCGTCCCGCTCCGGCCAAAGGCGAGCACACGCACGAGATCCTGACGGCGTTCGGCTTTGGCACCGATGAGGTTGAGGTGTTTCTTCGCGAGGGCGTCGTTTTTTCATCGGACGGCGATAACCGAACGATCGATTGATTAACAAACGGCCCTGACTCCTGAACGTTCGCGGTTCCGAGGCTATGGCGTTTTCTTGCCGGGTACGGTGTCGGTAACGGTGTGCCGCGCCGCCCCCGCCGTATCACCCAAATCTTCCTCTCGGTTGATTTTCCCTTTTCCGGTTTCGGCGGCAAATTTCGCGTCTTTCAACGCTTCCTTCGCGTACTCCGAATCGGATTTAACTTGCTTTGGATCGAATGGTTTCGGGTCAGGTCTTGCCATCGTTGCTCCCCCTGTCTTTACGACCATGGACAGAATATTTGTACAGTGCTCACTACGCTCCGTGTAACGCCTTTCAACGGCTTTAATGTGACTCAAAGCCATCCACGAGGCAAGACGCTGGCCTATTGCAAGGCGTGATTACTAGCCTCGGCTAAAGGCGAGCACACACACGAAATCCCGACCGAGTTCGGTTTCGGCGTCGATGGAATTCAAGTGTTTTCACGCGCCGCCGTTACTTCTCCGGGTTGCAATAGGCGAACAATCGATTGATCGAGCGCGTTTCGTAGAATAAGGGATCGGAGCCTTTTTCGTGCACACCCGGCAGGACCTGATCAAAGAGAGGTTTCACCTATATGGAAGTATGGCATTTAACGCCGCCCAGTATTCACGGGATCGAGTCGGTGGCGGCCGACGCCGAAGCGTGGGGTTTTGACGGCCTCGCGCTGACCGATTCGCAAAACCAGAGCCCGGATACCTACGTCGCCCTGACACTCGCCGCCCGTGCTACTTCGACCCTGAAGCTCGGCCCGGGGGTGACCAATGCGCTGACGCGGCATCCGGCCGTGACGGCGGGCGCGATTGCGAGCTTGCAGGAAGCCTCCGATGGCCGCGCCATGCTGGGGATCGGGCGCGGCGACTCGTCCCTGTTCAATATCGGCCATAAACCGGTCGGCCTGGCAGCGTTCGAGGCTTATTTGCGCGACGTACAAATTTATCTTAGCGGCGGCACCTTGGATGCGGAGGGCTACGACAGCACTCTCAAATGGCTGCCCAATTCAAAACAGGGAAAGGTGCCGCTTGATGTGGCTGCGACCGGGCCGAAGGTCATTGCGATTGGCGCGCGTCACGCGGAACGGGTTAGCTTTTCCGTTGGCGCCGAACCGGAGCGCGTGTCATGGGCCATGGCGCATGTGCGCGAGACCCTGGGACCGGATGCGAAGTTGCCGGAAATGGGGCTCTATCTCAATGTCTGCGTCGATGATGACGTCGAGCGCGCCGCCGAGATGGCGCGCGGCTGGGTCGGTATTTTCGCGCATTTCACCGGTATGCCGGGTGCGACCCGGAACCGCGTGCGGCAAAGCGATCACCTCACTTTCGACCGGCTTGGGGACTACGACAAACCACGCCACGGCCGGCCGGATGCGGCGCACGCGCAAGCGCTGCCGCAGGAATTTATCGAACGCTTCGCGGTCATCGGCCCTCCCTCAGTCTGCGTCGAGAAACTTAAGGCCCTCCGCGATCTCGGCGTGCATCGCATCATGATCACGTTCCCTAGAACAGATCAATTCGGCGATGCCGCGCGCCATGCCACCGAGCGGTTTGCCCGAGACGTGTTGCCAGAAATTAGACAGTAGTCTCAAACCAAAGGGAGACGGTCCGTTGCGGGCATCGATGTTTTCGGCGGCACTTGTCGCGGCCATTGTAGGCTACGGTTCGACCATCGCGCTCGTGCTCGCCGCGGCACAGGCGGTTGGGGCGAGCGCCGCGCAGACGGCCTCCTGGGTCGCTGCGATCTGCTTTGCCAAAGCTATCGGTTCCGCGTTTCTCAGTACGTGGAAACGCATCCCCATTGTTCTTGCCTGGTCGACCCCGGGTGCGGCGCTTATCGCCGCTTCCACAGGGGTGGCGATCAATCACGCAGTCGGTGCATTTGTTGTGGCTGGGGTTCTCATCGCGTTGACCGGCGCGCTGCCCGTGTTGAATCGGGCCGTAAGCGCAATACCGGTCGGGGTTGCCTCGGGTATGCTGGCGGGGGTGCTGCTGCCGTTCTGCCTCGCGGTAGCGCAATCTGCGGTTAGCGATTGGAAACTTGTTCTGCCGCTGATCGCCGTGTTCCTGATCGTGCGTCTGGTGAATCCGCTTTATGCCGTGCTCGCCGTGCTCGCCTTGGCGGTGGCTCTCGCCTTCTCGATCGCTGATATTGCGCCGGTATCTGCCGCGCTCAATGCACAGCCACTTGTCTTCATTTCGCCTGAATTTTCGATGCCAGTTCTTGTTGGGCTGGCATTACCGCTATTCCTTGTCACCATGGCATCTCAAAATCTGCCGGGATTTGCGGTGTTGCGGGCCAATGGATACGCCCCGCCAGTGTCCGCTGCGCTTGGCGTGACGGGGATCGGATCCGCAGTCGCCGGCCTGTTTGGCGCACACACATTCAGCATGGCAGCGATTACAGCCTCGATCTGCCTCGATGACGCAGTGCATCCGGACAAGGCACAGCGCTGGAAGGTCGGGCTGATCTACGCTGCCATTTGGATGTGTCTTGGTATATTTGGTCCGTTGATCATTTCGATAATTCTGGCGCTGCCGACGGCGATTATTGCGACAGTGGCTGGTCTTGCCCTGGTATCGCCTCTTATCGGCGCTGCCTCCTTGGCCTTCGAACAGCCGGATACACGATTTGCCGCCGCGACAACGTTCGTCGTTACGGCCTCCGGTATCGCCGCCTTTGGAGTAGGTGCTGCCTTTTGGGGATTGATGGCCGGCCTGTTGGTCCTCCTGTTGGAAAAACTGAAGGATCGCGTCTTCGGGATGGGCAATTGATGCACCGCTGGCCTCGCTGAGGTCAGCTCTAATATGGCGCGCGATGCGCACTACTGTGCGTATTCTTCCGGACAACCGTTCGCCTTACGTCAGGCCCCCTGCTTTGACTATCGCCGACCCCAGCCCTATCATCGTTTTAGTTGAATTGCGTCACCGCAACCGCGAGGAGATTCGGCATGGCCGAGAAATATCATCTGATCAGTTCCTACACCTGACCCTGGGTCCAGCGCGCCGTGATTCTTTTGCGTGCCAAGGATATCGATTTCGAAGTCACCTACATCAACCTGCAGGAAAAGCCCGACTGGTTCCTGGAAATCTCGCCACATGGCAAGGTGCCGGTGCTGTCGGTCGATGGCGTGCCGTTGTTCGAATCGAACGCCATCGCCGAGTATCTCGACGAGATGGTCGAGCCGAAACTGCATCCCGCCGACCCGATCAAGCGCGCCCGCAACCGGGCCTGGACGGATTTCGTGCCGGATTTTGCGAAGGGTCTGAGTGGCATCTACTACACCAAAGATGCTTCAGCGATGGAAGAAGGGCTGAAGGTCGCGCCGACGCGGCTCGCCAAGCTCGAAGAGGCGCTCGCGACGGAGCGCGGCAATGACGGGCCATACTTCAACGGCGAGACTCTGTGTCTGGTCGACGCTGCCTACGCGCCATTCCTGCAGCGTTTTGCCTTCGTCGAGGAGAAACTGCAGACCGGCGTGCTGAAGGACTTCCCGCTGGTTCAGGCCTGGTCCGACGCGTTGCTGGCCAGCGACACGGTCACTGGATCGGTCGTATCTCATTTTGAGGATGAATTCGTGGCCAGTCTAAAACGCCGCGGGTTTTATGTTGGGACCTTGTTTGAAGGGGCATCAGCCGCTGCGGAATAGCCCATAGCCGTTTATCGAACGCGTAGAAAAGGCCGTCTCTGTATCGCGGGGCGGCCTTTTCCATGCGGCTGGTTACTGCGCCGCGTTCCTTTGGTAGTTTATCCCGTGAAATAGCAGGGAAGGGCGAAGAATGGCGCAGGCAATTCTGGTCGAACGGAAGGGGCCGTTCGCGTACATGACGTTGAACCGTCCCCGGCGCGGCAATCTGATCAATCACACGATGATGAATCAGTTGGCAGAGTTGGTGAACGGTTTCTCGGAAGACAAGGATTTGCGGGCGGTTGTTTTGCGCGGTAGTGGCAAGGATTTCTGCCATGGGCGCGACCCCAGGCCCGGCCCAGGCAAACCGCCGGAAACGGCTTTCGAATTGCAGGATCGCGTCTTCAGCCGGATTCTCGCTGTCTATAAGGCGTTTCGCGATTGCCCGGCGCCGGTTGTGAGCGTCGTCCAAGGCAAGGCGCTGGGGTTCGGTTGCGCGCTGGTCGGCGGTTCGGACATCGCCATCGCGGCAGAAGAGGCTCGTTTCGCATTGCCGGAAATGGCGCATGGAATTGCGCCGACCTTGGCCATGTCCGCCCTGGCGAAGGTCGCGCCGAAAGCACTCGCCAACATGGTCTATTCGATCGATGAAATCGATGCGTCGACAGCGCTTTCCGTCGGGCTGGTCAGTCAGGTTACGCCTACAGAGAGGCTGGACGATACGCTGTCATCCCTGCTCGAAAAGCTCGCGGGGTATGATGTGGCCGCGATCCGGACGGTAAAGCGGTTTATCGCTACGGGCCCGCGGCTCGACCCCGACACAATGTCTGATCTCGCGGGCTATACCTTGGCGACGGTCAACACGCGCCCGAAGTGAAAAATAAATGTGAGACGAAGTCTCTCTCCTGACAGAATGCTGTCAGGAGGGGTGTGCGAAAACGGGTGCATCGCAACCCCCTACGGAGAGTACCGATGAGCTTTACACCTGATAACTTCACTGTCTGGATGGAAATTCCAGTTACCGATCTCGACCGAGCCATGACGTTCTACAACAAGGTCTTCAATACCGCGTTGAAGAAGATCGATTGCGAACAGAATGAGTTCGCCATGTTTCCAACACCGAACGATTCTGGTATCGCCGGCCACCTCTATCCCGGAAAACCAGCAGTGAAAGGGACCGGACCGACGGTTCATCTTGCCAGCCCCGACAAGCTGGAAGACGCGCTGGAGCGGGTCAAGGGTGCCGGCGGCGAGGTCGTGTCCGACGTGATTGCGATCCCGGCAGGCCGTTTCGCCTATTGCCTCGATCCCGATGGCAATTCTATTGGCGTGTTTTCGAAGTAAGCCATGCGACGTGCCGACCGCCTGTTTCAGATCGTGCAGTATCTGCGCGGCGGTCGGCTCGTCACGGCGGCGACGCTCGCGGAGCGGCTGGAAGTATCCGAGCGGACGATCTACCGCGATATTGCCGACCTGATGGCGAGCGGCGTGCCGATCGACGGCGAAGCCGGCGTCGGCTATTTGATGCGCGACGGCTACGACGTCCCGCCGCTAATGTTCAGCCGCGATGAGATTGTTGCACTTGTCAGCGGAGCGCGGCTCATTCGCGCCTGGGGCGGTGCTGCGATGGCGCGTGCGGCCGAAGAAGCGCTCATAAAGATCGGTGCCGTTTTGCCAGACCGCGAACGGGCGCGCGCCGATCAAGTCGAAATTCACGCGCTGGCGTTTGAAATGACGCCAGTCGTGCGGGCCCGGATCGACGAGCTGGAACAAGCCGCTGCCGACCGGCGGCGTCTTAAACTTTCTTACCGGGACGCAGAAGCGCGGGCGACGGAACGGGTCGTGCGGCCACTGGGTTTATGGTTCTGGGGCAAAGTATGGACCTTGATTGCCTGGTGCGAACTGCGCGACGATTTCCGTATTTTCCGCCTCGACCGGATTGCGGAAATGACGGATATCGGCGAGGTCTTCCGCCCGGAACGGGGAAAAACGCTCGCTGACTTCTATCGCACCATGGAAGACGAACCGCCCGACGGCTTTTAAGCTGCCGGTTATGCTGCGTCCCACGTTCCCGTGAAATTCGGCACCCGGCGTTCCGCCATCGCTTTCACGCCTTCCTGGAAGTCTTTCGTAACGCGCAGGCGGTTTTGAATTTCAAGCTCACGGTCCGTTGCTTCACGTACCTTGTCGGCAATGTTCTTGCGCATAGTTGCGCGTGCTTCGCCCACACCAAGCGGTGACGCTTCGGCGATTTCTGTCGCCAATGCTACGGCCGCGCTACGGACTTCGTTCTGCGGGACGATGGCGTCCAACAGTCCTAGCCGGAAGGCATCTTCGCCCTTGATGCGGCGGCTGGAGTAGAACATCAGTTCGGCATTCTTCTCGCCGATCAGGCGTGGCAGTGTATAGGTCAATCCGAAGCCAGGATAGAAACCAAGCCGCGTGAAATTCGCCGAGAACCGAGATTCCGGGCAGCCAACGCGGAAGTCGGGCATCATCGCCAGGCCAAGCCCACCACCGACGGCCGCGCCGTGCATTGCGCCGACGATCGGTTTGCCGGTACGGAACAGGCGTACTGCTTCCACATACAGATGATTGCCGCTGTCCGAATTCTCCGAGGACCGGCTGCGGTCGCCGAAATTGGCGCCGGCGCAGAAGGCCTTGCCTTGCGCTGCGAGAACGATCGAGCGGACATCGGTGTCTTGGTCGAACGCCTCGAAGGCATCGGCGATCTGCTGGATCAATGCGTAATCGAAATAGTTGAATGGCGGGCGCTGGATTTCGACGGTGGCGACGAAATTATCGACAGTGACTTCGATATCGTCAAACGGGCCATATTTCGACATGGGATATTTTGTCCTTTCAAATGTGTCCGGACATTATGTCCGTAAATTCTGCTTCTTGTATAACAGGCCAGACCATGCGCATCCAAACCCCGCCCGCCGAAAAGCCGAGCCTTACCGGTAAAGAGCATTCGTGGCATCATGGTTTTCAGAAATGTTTGCAGAGAGTAGGCGGGGAATCGCCGCATGAGCCAAAAGATCGTCGAGGATTTCCTCCTCCGCTTCGCCAAGACCGCCGTTGAGGGTGATCACGCGGGGCATATGGCGTTGATCTCAAAGAAGGTGCTGGTTCACGGTGTGCCCGGCTTCGAGACGATCGATTACGATAGTTGGTCGCGGCAATGCGCACATGAATTTCCCCAATTTCTGATCCGGTCCATCGACTATGTGGGTATGGATATCAAGTTGGAGACCGACACGCTGCTTTGCATCGAAACCCACGAGACGGTGGAAGCACGTGACGGCACGGTGAACAGCAATCTGTTGGAAATATTCATCGAGCGCGAAGAAGATGGGAAATGGCGTATCGTGCAGGAGCGTATTCTGCCGGCGCAGATGCATTAGTTCGGCAGAAGAGGGGCCAGGCCGTGAAAATCGTCATCGCCATGTTGAAGCATGAGACGAACACGTTCTCGCCTCTGCCGACGCCGTTGGAGAGCTTGGGGCCGAATGGCGGGCCGTTGCGGGGGACCGAAGCATACGATCACTTCAAAGGCACGCGTATCCCGATGGGCGCATTCATCGATCTGGCGGAGGAGATCGGTGCGGAGATCGTTATTCCTGTCGCGGCGCGCTGTGCGCCAAGCGGTCCGGTCGCGCAGGACGCTTTCGAACAGGTGACGCAGGAAATTTGCGATTGCGTGGCGCAAGGCTGTGACGCGCTTTTCCTCGATCTGCATGGCGCGATGGTGACCGAAGGGTGTGAAGACGGCGAAGGGGGAATGCTGGAGCGCATCCGTCGCGCCGCGCCGGATGTACCGATCGGGGTGGGGCTCGACTTCCACGCCAATATGTCGGAACGGATGGTGCGTAACTGTGATGTCGCGGTGGGCTACAAGACCTATCCGCACATGGACATGTACGAGGCTGGGTACCGAGCGGGCCAACTGTTGCTGGATATGATCGCCGGCAAGATTACGCCACGCCTGTCCTTTGCCAACTGTCCGATCCTGCCGAACATCTTGCGCCAGGCGACCGAGGAGTCGCCAATGAAAGAGATCATGGCTCGTGCCAGCGCGCTGGAGACGGGCAATGTGTTGGCGATCAGTGTCTTTCCGGCTTTCCCACTCGCAGATACGTCTCACACGCGGCTCAGCGTCTTGACCGTGACGGATGGCGCGGCGGAGGCCGGCCGGCAGGTCTGCCGGGAGGTTCTCGATCTGGCCTGGGAGCAGCGCGAGGGCTTCGTCTACGAGAACGCGCCATACAAGGAGTCCGTCGCCCGTGCAAAGACGCTGGACGAAGGTCCGGTCATCCTCCTGGACATGGCGGACAATTGTAACTCCGGCGGGACCCTGGACGCGATGGCGCTGGTTCGGGAGGCCCTGGACCAAGGGCTGGAGAATGTGCTGGCCGGTCCGATCTACGATCCGGAAGCCGTCGCTGCTCTGGTTGGGGCAGGGATCGGCAGCGATGTTACGGTACCAATCGGCGGGAAGTTCGACCTGGACGCCATTGGACGGCCTGGCGAACCCCTAGTCCTGACCGGCCGGGTGAAACGGATCTCCAACGGGCGCTTTGTCGTCCGCGGGCCGGTGTTCACGGGAATGCAGGTCGATCTCGGCCGCACGGTGGTGCTCGATACGGGCCCGATGGAGATCGTCGTCTGCGAAGGCCGGGTCGAGCCGCTCGACCTCGACATGTTTCGGTTCGTCGGCATCGAGCCATTGGACAAGCGATACATTGTCCTGAAGTCGAAAATACAGTACCGCCCTACCTTCGGCGCAATTGCGAAGCACGTCATCGAATGCAACGCGGTCGGTGTCGGCAGCGCCGATTTCGGCCAGTTCCCCTACAAAGCCCTGACCCGCCCGATTTACCCGCTGGATGAGGGTGCGACTTTTAGCAACGAACCCTGATTTTATGGCATCAACTTCGCGGATTACCGAAATGGGCGGGTTGACGGGACTATGCTATCGTAGCTGCGCAGCAATCATCCGGGGCGGCAGGTAAGAGCATGGTCGAGCTTCTAACAGTCGACGATATCAATGGTATGAGCGACGGACCGCTCCATGAGGCGGGGCCGGTATCCGTGACCGGCGGTCTTGTCGCCGGTTGTGCCGCGCCGGAAAACGAGGGGATCTCGGTGTTCCGTGGCCTGCCGTATGCCGCACCCCCGACCGGTGATTTGCGGTGGCGGCCACCGAGCCCGCTAATACCCTGGTCCGGCATACGGGATGCGACGTCTTTTGGCCCCGCTTGCCCGCAGCCGCCTGGTGGACTGATTTCCATGTTCGGCATCAAGGAAAACGCACCGACCGACGAGGATTGCCTTTACCTCAATGTTTGGACCCCTGCACGATCTTTCGCTCAGCGGTTGCCGGTGATGGTGTGGATCCATGGTGGCGGGTTCCGGATCGGTGCGGCGGACAACCCGATGTATAACGGGGTCAACTTGGCGGCCGCCGGTGTCGTCGTCGTGAGTTTGAATTACCGCCTGAACGTTCTCGGTGGTTTCGCGCATCCGGCATTAAGCCAAGAGTCGAGGAAGGGCGCATCCGGCAATTATGGCCTGATGGATCAGATTGCCGCTTTGCGTTGGGTCCAAGACAATATCGCCGCATTCGGGGGTAATCCGAACAATGTGACGATTTTTGGCGAGTCCGCCGGAAGCCGCAGTGTTTCCGTCCTCGTTGCCTCTCCTCAGGCACGCGGTCTCTTTCATCGTGGCATTTGCCAAAGCGGCGCGCTTCGCGATGTGAGCGGGAGCTTGGCCGAGCGGGAGGCGATGGGGCTCGAAATCGCCGCGAAACTCGGTTGCGACAAGAGCGATGATCCGATTGCAGCACTGCGGTCCAAGACATGGCGCGAACTCCACGATGCAATGCCGTTCGATAGCAACCCGATCGTCGACGGCTGGGTTATCCCGGAAGATCCGCGCGCCCTTTATGAACAAGGGAATACGGCAAAGGTTCCGTTGATCATTGGCGTGAATGCGGACGAGGCGACGATATTTGACCGGACCGCGAAAGCGGACTTCAACACAGTTGCGAAATACCGCGCAAGGATATCGCGGGATTTCGGCGATGCGGCTCCGAAAATTTTGGCGGCGTATGCTGCCCCGGAAGACGCGGACGCGTACAACGCGATGATCGCGTTGCGCACGGATCAGCGGATGTCGTTGCCAGCACGGACACAGGCGGATTGGCTCTGCGATGCAGGCGTTCCCTGTTATTTCTACCATTTTACGCGGGTGCCACCGTGGAAGGCCGGCGAGGCGCTCGGCGCACATCACGGTGCGGAAATCGCCTATGAGTTCGGCGGCGGCGTGCGGTGCGGTCAATTCACCGCCAACGCGGATTTGTCCGACACCGACCGTTGCCTGACTGATGCGATCATGGGGTACTGGACCAACTTCGCCGCAACCGGTGACCCGAACGGTGACGAACTGCCGGCGTGGCCACGGTACGAGTCTGGAACCGAAGCATATTTGGAGTTGGGCGATACTATCGGGGCTGGAACACAGTTGCGCGGCTCCGAATTGGATGTGTTGGAAGGCCTCGCTCAGCGCTAGGGGGAAGCGCTATCCGCATCGACATTCACGCGCATATCCTGTCCGAGGGCTTCCTGCGGGAGCTTGCGGATGAAGGGGTGTTTGGCATCGAACGAGGTGGAGACGCATTCCTGTTTCCCGGCTACGGCCCCCTCGACCGTTGGCTATTCGACCTCGACAGCCGCCTGGAAAGCCTGCGCCGCCGCGATTTCGGATTGCAGCTTGTCGGCCCGCCACCGCGCATAGTGTCGCACGCATCCTGGGTAACCGATGCTAGGTTCGCGCGGCGACTGAATGCGCAGACGGCGGAGGTTGTCGCGCAGGGGGAAGGGTTGCTCGCCGGGCTCGCCGCCCCGGCCTTGGGGGAGCCCGCATTGGCTGCGGAGGAACTGCGCCGCGCGGTCGGCGAACATGGGTTCAAGGGCGTCGCACTGCCAAGCGCCGCTGCAGACGTGCCATTGGATACACCGCCGTTCGAGGCATTCTTTGCGACCTGTGCCGAACTCGGGCTGCTGGTATTCATGCACCCGACGACGGCGGCCGACCGTCCGGCGACGGGCGACTTCACCTTGCTGCAGCTTGTCGGCTGGCCGTTCGAGACGACCTTGGCCGTGGCGCGCCTGATCTTCGCTGGGACGCTCGAACGTCATCCGGATTTGCGGCTCGTTCTGGCACATGGCGGAGGCGCGATCCCCTGGCTGGCGGGACGATTGGATCTCGGTTACTTCGCGCCAGAATATGAAGCCAATCCGGACTGTCGCGCGCATATATCGAAGCCGCCCAGCGCTTATCTGCGCGATATGTATTTCGATACAGTTGTGGCGGATGCTGCTGCGCTGGAATTTCTGATCTCGCGGGTCGGGCCGGAGCGGGTTCTATTCGGCTCCGACTATCCGTTTGAAATCGGCGATGCCGAAGGAAAGGCGTCCTTGCCGTCGATCGAGGCGATGCCGGAGGCGGCGCAGCGGCTTATTCTCGGCGGCAATGCCGGACGCCTGCTTTCGGAAGCGAAGACAGCCTGACGCTACTCGATCAAATCGCCAATATCGACGCCGAGCGCGGTCGCGAGCCGGCGGTAAACGCGCGTAGAGCCGCGCCGTTTGCGGGTTTCGATTTGCGACAAATATGTCGCGTTCAACCCTGTCAAATCGGCCAGCTGCTTTTGCGTCAGAGCGCGATGCCGGCGGAACACTTTCAGCGGGTGTTCGCCGTCGAGCAGGCGTTCCAGAACGTCCAGAGGGATTGGCCCTTCGGAATCATCGTCGTCGAACGCCCCGATATCGTCCATTGATTTTGGCCAAAGATCGTCAGCCCCTGTTGTGGGAAGGGGGACGACCCGGTCGAAGTCGGCATCCATCGGCGGGCTTTCGGAGAGCCGTATATCGTTGGCCTCGGGTGGTGCATCGCCGAAATCCGGACGGGGGAGCATGCCGCCCGTTCGCCCGCTCGCCAGCGCGCGGAGCCGTTGAAAGAGTGGCCACGGCATGACGGCGTAGGCAGGCGACTCCGAGTTTGGAATCGGAATTACCCAGCTATCGGTGTCCTGCTTGTCGGTATCGTCATTTTGGTTCGTCACAGGCGCAAATCTCAGCAGTAAGAGCGAATCTGACTGCTGAGACTATAGCACAATGCTAAAACGGCGCACCAACCGTCTGTATCCCGCGAGAAAGTTTATTAGGCTGCCGCGGTATAAGGCGGAGCGGGATCATACTCCATACGGCGCTGAACAAGGCGCGCGAAGGCGATGTCATCCATCTGCCCGACGACCCAGAGCGCCATATCGATCCCCGCCGAGACACCGGCCGAAGTCACGACATTGCCGTCACGAACGAAGCGCATGTCGTCCACCACCTCCGAAGCACCGCCGCGCTTGCGCAGGGCGTCGACAAAGCCCCAGTGGGTCGTGACCCGTTTGTCACGGGCCGGTCCGGCTTCGATCAGCAGCATGGAACCGGTGCAGACGCTGGTAACCCAGGTGCAATCCGGTGCGACCTTGGCGATCCATTCGATCAGCGCCGGGTTGTCTACCTCGGTCCGGGTTCCCTGGCCGCCAGGAACGACAAGAATGTCGAGTTTCGGCGCGTCAGCGAAGCTGTAATCGGAGTCGATCCGCAGGCCCTTGGCACAGCGCACCATGCCGCCATTCTCCGAGATCGTCACGACCTTGCCACTGCCGCGTTCGCCGGCCGCCATGGTGAAGACTTCCCAGGGTCCGATCGCATCAAGTTCTTCGAGGTTTTCGAATAGCAGCAATCCTGTGGTGTAAGTCATCTATTATCTCCTTTTGTTGAGGATCAGTTGGCGGCCGAGACGTGGAACCGGCGACGGTAGTCCTGTGGTGTAATCCGAAAGCGGCGCTGAAATGCCTTGCGCAGCCGTTCCGCATTACCGAAACCGCATTCGTGAGCGATGCCTTCGATCGGCGCGGCAGAATCTTCGAGCCGGCGCCGGCTAGATTCGAGCCGCGCCGCTTCGACGAATTTGGCGGGAGTCATGCCGGTGCGCTGGGCAAAGACACGGGCGAAGTTGCGCGGGCTCATCGCGATATGGTCGGCGAGGGCCGGGACGCTAAGCTCGGCGCCGAGATTATCCAGGATCCATTGCTGCAGTTTGCCGAAGGCGCCTTCTTCGTCGCTCTGTGCAGCCAGCGCGGCGCTGAACTGCGACTGGCCGCCGGGACGCTTCAGGAACATGACCTTATCGCGTGCGACGGCAAGGGCGAGCGTACGGTCGTAATCTTCTTCGACCAAGGCCAAGGCCAAATCCATGCCGGCGGTGACACCTGCCGAACTGTAGACATTGCCATCCTTCACGTGGATCGCATCGGGTTCGACATCGATTGCCGGATATGCTTGGGCCAGCGCGTCGCAATACCGCCAATGGGTCGTCGCGCGCCGTCCATCCAGCAGGCCGGCCTCTGCCAGCAAATAGGCTCCCGTGCAAACCGATGCGATGCGCCGGACGCGGGACGCGGCATTCCGCAGCCATGCAATGAGCGTTTTATCCTTTATCGCGTCGCGCACACCCTGTCCGCCCGCAACAATAAGAGTGTCGATGTCTGACGGATCCGAATCGCCTAAGAGCTGATCCGGGACGATCTGCAATCCGCAAGACGTTGCGATTTGACCGTTGCGTGTCGCCAGCACGGTAAGCGAATAGGCTGTCTTTTCACTCCCCGTTGGTGTGAGCATTTCCGACGCCGTTGCAAACACCGAGAGCGGACCGGTCACGTCGATGATCTGCGCGTTCGGGAAACATAGCATAGCGACGCAACGCTGAGTCGCGGCCGGCGCGCCTATGCGTTGCGGTAAATCGGGGTAGTGCATGCCCATAAGATCACACAAATATGACTTGGCGGCAATGACACATAACCGGTATTTTCTGCCAACCGTCCGGTGGCCGCCTATACGCGGCGAAGCGATTTCCAGACGTCTTCCGTCGAAGACTCAGGTGGCTCCGCGTCGGCGGGTGCACGGGACCACGGGCCTAATGATTTGGGATCGGTAGTCGGCGTACTGGACTGTTGCCGTTGCGGTTCCGAGTCTGGGATTGCTTCATCCGCTAAGAGGATCTCGTCCGGTATCGTTTTCGAAATACGTTTGATCAGCGATGTTGCCCGCGATACTTGCTTCTTACGCGGGGAGCCCAACCGAATCACGGTCGGCCGTTGTACACCGGAGTTCAATGCGTCGTCGCGGAATTCACCGAATGCGATCGTGCGCGGTCTATGGCCCGCCTGAACGCTGATATCGAGCCGTCCCGACTTGATGTGCTTTTCAACCCTCACATCGACGAACAAGCGCGCGAAGATGATCCCGGCGATAAGACCGCCGATATGCGCCCACCACGCAATTCCTGTAGTCGATTGTGTGGTGCCGAGCTCCATGATGCCGGGAATGATCTGGAAGGCGAACCAGAGCGCCGTATAGATCGCCGCCGGTAAGGGGAACAACAGGGGGAAAATCAACACGGGAAAGAGCAGGGTAACCCGAGCCTTCGGATGCAACAAGGTGAAGCCGCCGAGGACGCCTGCTATGGCGCCGGATGCGCCAACCGCTGGGATATCGGAGCCGAGGTTGAAGAGGAGGTGAGTTAGGCTCGCCAATGCACCACAGAGGAAATAGAACGCAGTAAAGCGAAGCGCACCGAACCTGGCTTCCAGTGCTGGCCCGAACAACCACAGGGTCCACATATTGACGGCAAGATGAATCACACCGCCGTGCAAAAACGTGCTGCTCAGAATTGGCAGGGCGAGAAGCGGATCGCTCCAAAAATCCACAATGAGCGCCGGTACCAGCCCATAATTGTACAGAAATCGGGAGGCTTCCGTTCCCGTCAACCCCGACTGCACAATGAATATGGCGATATTCGCAACGATGAGCGCGATAACCACGGCGGGAATGTCACGGTTGGGGATCGACGTGCGAACCGGGAACATCTGATTCCTTCAGAATCGATACGGTTTAGGCTTTTTCGACTTGCAGTACGTGCCCGTCCAGTCCCGTAACCCGAACGCGTTCTCCCGATGCGCAATCATCGCCGGCAATCTTCCAGATCGTATCGTCGATACGCAGCGAGCCTTCGCCGTGGATAATAGGCTGCTCAAGCGTGAACTGACGGTCGACATACTGCATGCCGCGTCTGTTCAGAAGCGGCTCGTCTTCGGCGCTTTGTCGGCTGCGCGCAATGGCGCGCCACGCAAAAACACTGGCCACAGAGAGTATGGCAAACAATAAAAACTGGATCTGCCAGGACAGGCCGTCGGCGAAGTAGGCAACGATGCCGACGACTGCGGCGGAAATTCCCGTCCAAAGAAAAAGAGTGGTCGGTGCGAACACCTCGATCGCCAAGAACACGGCTGCCAAAATCCACCAGTGCCAAAAGTCGATCTGATCCATCACACTATATATTTCAGACATTGCTGCCCTATCCGCTGCCAGGCCTGTTGCCCGAGAAGGCTTCGCGGGCAATTTCCGTAATGCCACCAATCGATGAGATAACGCTGGAGGCTTCGAGAGGCATGAACACGATCTTCTGGTTGGTGCCGTTGGCGAATTCTTTCAGCGCCTCGACGTATTTCTGGGCAACGAAGTAGTTGATCGCCTGCACATTTCCTTCCGCGATGGCGGTCGAAACGAGATTGGTTGCCTTGGCTTCTGCTTCCGCCGCGCGTTCGCGCGCTTCCGCATCCCGGTAGGCCGCTTCCCGGCGGGCTTCGGCGGCCAGGATGACAGCTTGTTTCTCGCCTTCCGCCTTCAGGATTTCCGCCGCCCGGAACCCTTCCGCATCGAGAATGTTCGCCCGCTTTTCGCGTTCCGCCTTCATCTGCCGGGCCATGGCCTCGACGATGTCGCGTGGCGGCGTGATGTCCTTGATCTCGACACGGGTCACCTTGACACCCCACGGTGTGGTCGCGCCGTCGATGACGCCCAGAAGCCGCGTGTTGATCTGATCCCGTTCCGAAAGCACCTGATCCAGGTCCAGCGAGCCCAGGACGGTCCGCAAGTTTGTCATCGCCAGATTCAGCATCGCGTATTCCAGATTGTTCACCTCATAGGCTGCCCTGGCAGCGTCGAGGACCTGGAAGAACACGACACCGTCGGCCGTGACCATCGCGTTGTCGCGCGTGATGACTTCCTGCGAGGGGACGTTGAGCACTGTCTCCATCATGTTCATCTTCGAACCGATACGGTCGATCACGGGAACGATAAGATGGAAGCCTGGCCGCAGGGTGCGGGTGTAACGCCCAAACCGCTCGACCGTGTAATCCATGCCCTGCGGGACTGCCTTGACGCCCATCAGGACCAGCACGATCGCCAGAACGACGACGGCAATTGCGAACATCGCAAATCCGGCGATTGGCAAGCCGCCTGTCTCGAGCATATTCCTCTCCTTTTTCCTGATACGTCAGTGCAGAACCGAATACGCGCTACACTATACATGGTAGCTTCGTAACAACTACACAACATATAGGAAAAACGCGCCGTAATCTTGCGCAATATAGAGTCGCCTGTTCATATGGAGTGCCCTGGCGTTGGGCCGTAGGATGCGGCGCTGGCGAGGGAATGATCGCGGCTTAGTAGGGGCTAACGGTGAGCGCGTTTCCAAAGAAGACCGAAGTCGTCGTCATCGGTGCCGGGATCGCTGGCACGATGACCGCCTATCAATTGGCCAAGCGCGGCGTGCCTGTCGTGTTGTGCGAAAAGGGCCGTGTTGCGGGCGAGCAATCGTCGCGCAACTGGGGCTGGGTGCGCAAGCAGGGCCGCGACCCGCGTGAAATTCCGGCAATCATCGAGTCCCTGCGCATCTGGGAAGGGCTCGAGAAAGAGATCGAAGCCGATGTTGGCTGGCAGAAGGGTGGGACCCTCTACATCGCAAAGACGGACGAGGATCTTGCCTATTTCGAACACTGGCTTGGATTTGCCCGAGATTATCAACTGGACAGCCGCATGCTGTCGCCGGAAGAGGTCGATCAGCAGACAGGTTCTGAAGGGCGCAAGTGGAAGGGTGGGATCTTTACACCTTCGGACGGTCGCGCCGAGCCGGCCAAGGCGGCGCCTGCTGTGGCGAAAGCGTTCGAACGTCTGGGCGGCACGGTCCTGACCGAGTGCGCGGTGCGGACCGTAGAAAGCGCGGCAGGGAAAGTGACCGGGGTCGTGACCGAGAAAGGGACGATTGCCTGCCAGGCCGTCGTCTGCGCCGCAGGGGCGTGGACGAGCTACTTTTCAAGCAATTTGGGCCACACTTTTCCGCAGCTCAAGGTCCGGGCATCGGTCCTGCGGACCAAGCCCGCGCCACTCATCACGCAAAGCAGCGTTAGTTCGCCTGGCGCGTCGCTGCGCCGCCGTCAGGATGGTGGCTATACCTTGGCGCGGTCCGGTGGCAGCTTCTTTCAGCTCGTGCCCGATGCGGTCAAACACTTCCCGTCCTACATACCGGCATTGAAGACCTCGATGAGGCCGAAGTTGCGGTTTGGTGCTGAATTCTTCAAAGAACTCGTGCGGCCTCGGCGTTGGAATGGTGACCAGGTAACGGAATTCGAAAAGAATCGCGTACTTGACCCAACCCCAGACCCCGGCACCTTGCGTGAAGTGCTGGCGCAAGCGCAGGAGAATTTCCCGCAGTTGGGTCCGTTGGAAGTTGCCGAAACCTGGGCTGGCATGATTGAAGTCACGCCGGATGCTATACCGATCTGGAGCGGCGTCGATGACTTGGAAGGCTTCTACATCGCCACCGGGTTTTCCGGTCACGGTTTCGGCATGGGGGCGGCGACCGGCCTCCTGATGTCGGAGTTGGTGATGGACGGACGCGCGCGCGTCGATCTCTCGCCCTTCCGCCTGTCACGCTTTACCGATGGATCGAAATTGGAGCTCAACGCGCGCTAGGCTAGCCTATCGTTCAGCCAGCTAACGATGGACTCGAACTCGGCTCGGCCACCGGGGCCAAGCGCACGGGCGCGCAGGAAGCCGTGGATCATAAATTTAGCGCAGCGATAGGTTACATCGACGCCGCCAGCGCGCAGCTTCTCGGCATAGATTTCGCCGTCGTCCCGGATCGGATCATGTTGCGCGGTGTGGATATAGGCGGGCGGCAGGCCGGTGAAGTTCTTGGCGATGACTGGGCGTGCATAGGGGTTTTCATGATCCTCCGGCCGGGTCAGGTATAGATCCCGATATTTCATGGTGGCCAGCTTCGTCAGGCCTGGCGCATCCGCGTTCTCGTCGTAGGAGCCGCCGATCTGGTCCAATCCTGTGCCCGGATAGATCAAGGATTGCGCGGCGATCCTTGGTCCATCTTTATCGCGTGCGGCCAGACAGGCAGCGGCGGAAAGGTTCCCACCGGCGCTATCGCCGCAGACCGCGAGCCGACTCGGATCGATGCTGAATTCCGCGGCGTTCTCTGCAATGTAGCAAACTGTGCCGTAAACATCGTCGAAGGCGGCGGGGAAGGGGTGTTCCGGCGCGAGCCGATAATCGACGCTGACGACGACGGCATTGGTCTCTTCCGACACACCCCAGGCGAAATTATCGGAGCTGTCGAGGTCGCCTTTCATGAAACCGCCACCGTGGGAATAGATGATGCACGGTGCGGCCGCGGCGGCGCTCGCGGGGCGGTAAACACGCACTCTCACCTCGCCATGACCGCAGGAAAGCGTACGGTCGTCCACCGCCATATCGGCGGGATGCGGTTTGGAGAGTGCGTTGCTGTAGTTCGTCCAGGCCGCTCGCTGTTCCTCGATCGTAACCGCCGGCCCCGCGCCGCCGCGGGCATCCAGCATCGGTTTCATATCCGGGTGCAGTTCCTTGCCGTTCGCCATGAATGTATCGGTCATTTGGGTGCGGTCCCTCGCGTGGTTTATGCTTCTTGGTAATTAATCTTGACGGCTATGCCGCTCATGTTATCGGGGAGGGGACCCGCATGAAAGTACGCTTCGGTGTCATGGTATCGAGCGGCCCAGCGTTTCCGCATCGCGTCGACCTGGAGAAACTCGCCGAGCTGATCAAAGTGATCGACGGGTGCGGTGTCGATATGATCGGGACGTATGACACCAGCTTCATCGGTGGTGACGCTTATGTCCGCGCCACCTTGATCGCCCAAACGGCGGAGAACGCCCTGGTCGGCCTGCATCCGACCAATCCCTTGACCCGCGAGCCACAGATCATGGCGGGCTTTCTCGCTTCCATTGATGCGATGACCGAGGGCCGGGCCTTCATGGACATCGCAAGCGGCGATAGTGCGGTCTACAACATCGGTATGAAGGCCGCGACGCGAGCGCGGATCGAGGATTACGTAACGTGTGTCCGGGACCTGCTGGCGAAGGGTGAAGGGACGTACGATGGGCGGCCGCAGCGGGTGCGCTGGCATCAGGAGACTGCGCGTCCCCGGGTGCCTATCACGCTCTGCGCGGAAGGGCCGAGAACATTGCATCTTGGCGGCCGTATTTTCGACGGCGTGATCGCCGGAACCGGCGTGTTGCCACAAGTCATTTCGGATACGCACGCGCAAGTGCGGGCGGGCGCGGAGGCGGAGGGTCGGAACCCGGACGAGGTCGAAGTCTGGTTTACCACCCGGTCGTCGCTGGACGAGGATCGTGATCGAGCGATTGAAGGTATCCATGCATCGGTATCGTCGATCCTGAATCATTCCATGCGGTTCGGTCTCGACAACAAGAACGTACCCGGTCAGTTCCGCGACAAGATTCAGGAATATGTGGACGGCTACGAACTCTACGATCATGTGCTCGAGGCGGGCCGGAACCCGAAACGCATGGCGGAACTTGGCTTGACAAACTACGCGCTTGAACGATATGCGCTTGCTGGAAATGCGGGTGATTGGATCGAACGCATCGGGGCGCTTGCGGACGCTGGTGCGACGAACATCTGGTTCAGCACCGAGCGCGGCGATTTGGACCGGCAAATTCATTACATGCGCTTGTTCGCCGATGAAATTCTGCCTAGGTTCCAGTAAGTAGCCGATCCGGGGAGGGACGCAATATGTACGAAAAACGCACCGTCGATATTCAGGGCAGTCCGATGGACGTTTTGTCGTTTGCACCCGAAGGCCCGGGCCCGTTTCCCGGTGTCGTGGTCGCCCAGCATCTGCCGATCGCGCACGCCGGATTGGAGAAGGATCCCTTTACCATCGATGTTGGCGAACGGCTCGCCAATGCCGGCTACGCGTGCGTTATTCCGTATGTGTTCCATTGGTGGGCACCGGACGAGGACATAGCCGCCAAGCGCGAGGAATTCCGCGACGACCGCGCCGTTGCGGATTTCAACGCGGCCTTCGACATGCTCGCCCGGTCCGACCGCGTCGATGAAAAGAAGATCGGGATCATGGGCCATTGCTGGGGCGGCCGCTTGTCATGGCTACATGCCTGTCATAACAAAAACTATGGCGCCATGGCGACACTCTATGGCGGACGCATCAAGCTTGGCATGGGCGACGGCGCCATCGCGCCTATTCAACTCAGCAGCCGGATTCCGTGCCCTGTGTTGGGAATATTCGGCAACGAGGATCAGAATCCGTCGCCTGCCGACGTGGACGATCTAGATGCCGCGCTGACGAAAGCCGATGTCCCGCATGAATTCCATCAGTACGATGGTGCGGGGCATGGCTTCCAGGACTTCTGCAACGATGACCGCTACCGCAAGGAAGCGGCCGAAGATGCGTGGGCCAAACTTCTCGCCTTCCTGGACAAGAACCTGAAGTAACCGCGGCCAGCAGCGCTATTCGGCCGCCAACTGCTTCGATTTTTCCGCCATCGCTTTTGCGGCTTTCTCGAAATGTTCGTCTCCGAAATTGTGCAGTTGGGCACCGCCCATGAAGATCTGTGCCGCAGTCTCGCGTGAGACATTGGCGAGCAGATTGTTGGCGACATTCGGGAAGTTAGAGTCGAAGTGCGGGTAGTCGGTCGAGATGCACATCCGATCCGCGCCGATCAGGCTCGCCGTTGCTTCTATTTCTGGCTCGCTGCCTTCCACCGCCGCCCAGCAGTTGCGCTGGAAGTATTCTTTTGGTGTCAGCGAAAGATACGGTGCATGCGTGTCCCGGTATTGCGGATAATCCCATTCGATCCGGGTCAAGATACCCGGTACCCATGAGTTCTGCGCTTCGAGATATCCCACGCGCAGTTTCGGATAGAATTCGAACACGCCGGCAATGATCATCGCGATCATCGCTTGCTGCATTTCGATCCAGTGGCTCGCGACATGACGATAGAAGCGGTTCTCGCCAAACAGCGTGTTCATGTGCGAGTTGGCCGCGCCGGTGCCTTCATGGAAGCCCATGCTGACATCGAGTTCTTCATGCATGGCGAAAAGCGGATTCCAGTAGTTCGAGTGCCAGAAATGCCCGTTGATCATATTCGGCCGGACGAACGAACCCGTGGCACCGAGTTCCGTTACGCAGCGGTGCAACTCCTGGCAGGCGAGATTGACATCGTGCACCGGCAGCATCGCCGCGAACTTCAGTTGGTCCGGGCTGTACTGGCAGAATTCATAGATCCAGTTGTTGTAGGCTTGCGCCAGCGCCAACGACAGTTGCGGGTCCATATTGTCCCGCGCGAGAAGGCTAAGCCCAAAGGTCGGGAAGAGGACGGCAATATCGATGCCTTCCAACTCCATACCCATGACTTGCGCTTCGGGGCTGTAGTTGCGCTCGACGGCGAAATCGAGACGCCCGCTTTCGGCCATGCGCGAGCCGGAAAGGGGTTGTGTCGTGTCCGACTTGACCTTACCCACAATGGGTTTGCGATGCTGCTGCGTCTCGTGATCGTAGGTCGTCGGCTGCCCGTCGACGTAGATGATGCCGCGTTTACGCTTACCGTCCGCGCCAACCGGAAGCGTCACCCGGTCGCGGAACTTGGGGTCCAAATACCGGTCGAAAAGGTCCACCGGTTCCATAATGTGCATGTCACAGTCAACGAAGCGAAGTCCGTCTTTCATGGTCGGTTCCTCCAGGTTGCAAGGCCGCGCCACCGGGCCCATTGCGAAAAGGTTAACAATCTCTGGCGCCATTGTGCAAACTTTGCCCGCGCTGATGATATGAAGCGGATCGAAATTGCTAGGAGAAGTGAAGAATGCGGTCGGTCGTATGCGAAGAGTGGGGGCCGATAGAAACGCTTACTGTCGGCGATTTGCCATCACCGGCCCCTGGGCCAGGTGAGATCCTCATCGATGTCAAAGCGACTGGCGTTAACTTCGCGGACTCGATTCTTGTTGCCGGAAATTATCAGACCAAACCGGAATTGCCGTTCAGTCCCGGACTGGAAACCGCCGGCATCGTTGCCGCCTGTGGCGACGGCGTATCGCGGTTCGAACCGGGCGACCGGGTAATGGCGTTGCTCGCTTATGGCGGGTTCGCGGAACAGGCGGTGACGGTGGAGACGGATGCATTTGCGATTTCGGATGGAATGAGTTTCGAAGAGGCAGGTGCTTTCCCCGTCTCCTACCTGTCCAGCGATGTCGCGATCCGATGGCAGGCCCGACTTGAATCCGGCGAGACGATGTTGGTTCTGGGCGCCGCCGGCGGTGTCGGCTTGACCGCTGTGGAAATTGGCAAGGCCATGGGCGCACGGGTGATTGCCGGCGCCAGCTCTTCAGAAAAACTGGAGGTCGCAAAAGGCCGCGGGGCCGACGAAGGCATAAATTATCAGACCGAGGATCTTAAAGAACGGGTCATGGTGATGACCGACGGCAAGGGTGTCGATGTCGTGTACGATCCTGTCGGCGGTCCGCTGTTCGACTCGGCGCTGTCGTCGCTCGGGTGGGGCGGCCGGTATCTGGTGATCGGTTTCGTTGCGGGAATCCCACAGATTGCCGCGAACCGAATTCTGGTCAAGCACCGCGCTGTTCTGGGATCGTCGCTGCGCTATTTCCGTTGGAACGCGCCGGAGAAATTACAGGCTTCCGCCGACGCGCTGCTCGCGTGGTATGACCAGGGGCTCGTCCGGCCCCTGGTCACCCACACGCTGCCCTTGGAGCAGGCGGTCGACGCCATCCGCCTGCTGACGGACCGTAAGGCGCACGGTAAGATCGTCCTAACGCCGTAACGCTTCATACCGGGCGCGCCGGTTTGCCTAGCGTCCGTGCCAGCCCAATCCAGCCGCATCCGGCGGCGATGGCCGTGAACCCCGCAAGGAAAAGGAATCCCTCCGCGGCATTGCCCCGATCCACAGTTTGGCCGACGAAGTGACTCAGCGCCACGAAAGTCAGTTGCGGAACGAGGCTGAGGACAGAGAGGATCGTTGCCCGCCGGTCGGACTCAACCTGGCTGTTGACCAATGTCTTCAATGCAGGGATCGCCAAGCCATAGGCAATAGCGCCAACGAACAGGACGGGTATCATGACAGGCATTGGAAATGAGCCGCCGATGGCAAAGCCCGCTGCAGTGCCTGCCGCGACTAAGCCCAGCGTCGCCCGAGACCCGAACGAGCGATCGAGCGCCGGGCCGAGTTGGCTCGCCAAACCGCCGGCCAGGAATGCTATGGCTGCGATCGGGCCGAACCAGAAAAGGTCGATGTTCAAAAAAACCAGATACGCCTGCTGTGTCCATATGGACGCCTTTGTCGCCGCGATCAGCCCACCGGCAAACAGAACGGCCCAAAGGATCAACCGGTTCGCACGGCATTCCCGCACGACCGTGACAACCATTGCGACGAAATCGAAGCGGCCTCTATGCGAGCGCTGCCGTGGCGGCTCACGGAGGAAAAGGGCGCACAATCCGCAGACGATAAATGATGCGAAGTCGAAGGCGAACACGGATTGTGGTTCCCAGACGAATAAGGGCCCGGCGAAAGCCGAGGCGATTGCTATCGACCCCAGCCCCACGCCATGCCGGCGCGATTCTATGGTCAGGTATTGTGATTGCATGCCCCGACACAAAAGACTGTCGTAGAGCAGGGCGGAGTCGGCACCCGAGTGCATGCTCGCCGCCAGCCCCATGGTGACTTGACCGGCAACGACCTGCGCGAACCCGTCCGCCGTCCACAGCAAGAGGATACCGGCAACCCAGAGAAGCGCTCCGATGACAAGCACGCTTTTGCGCTGCCACTGATCGGCAATCCAGCCGGATGGCACTTCCGCCAGAACCATTGCGCCCGCAAAGGCCGCTTCGGTCAGAAGGATTTCGCGGAAGGTAAGGCCCACATGCTCTTCAAAGTACGGCACCAATACAGCGACCAGGAACATGGCCGACCGCGCCGCAGAGAATCCATATAGGAGCAGGATATTACGGTCAGTCGGGAAGCCTTTATTTGCGGGCGATACGGATTGCATCACGCCCTCCCTGTCGTCGCTTGAAAGCCTTTGGGTTACGGGGGCGGTAGATCGAAAGGGGACGAAAACTTGAATGGCGCATCGTGTTACCTCCAAAGCAAAAGGGGCTCCGGCTTGGAGGGACGGCACGTTCGTATTGGGGAGAACGATTTGCCGGCCCTTTGTTGTGCGGGGCCGGCGGATTGAAATTACATCAACGCATCGGCCCGTTATCCAGGGTGTGACGGCCATAGGTGACCGGGTTGGGGCTCGAGAGAGCCGCAACGCCACGCGTGAACATCGAGGTCACTATGCTGGACATGGTTGCTACCGATAGTTGATTGGGCGTGGTTGTATCGCTGGTCGGATTGAAATGCAACGGTTCCGTGATCTACGGAATTGGTGTGTTATCGTTGGGCAAGTAGTGCGATGGGAGGATTTGGAAGAATGACTTTTTCATTGGTAGGGCGATGCGCCCGAACGGGGATGTTCGGCGCTGCGGTGACCACGTCGAGTATCGGTGTCGGCTGCCGGGTGCCGCACGCCCGGGCGGGCGTCGGTGCGGTCTGTACGCAGCATCGAACCGACCCCCGGCTTGGCCCGCGCGGCCTTGATTTATTGGAGGCTGGCAAGTCCGCGTCCGAGGTAATTGCCGAACTTACCGCCGACGATCCCACGATTGGGTGGCGCCAGGTGGCGGTTGTGGATAACGAAGGCCAAACGGCTTGGTTCCATGGGGATCGCATCAAATCGACCCATGCCGCCGCAGAAGGTAAAGGCTGTTGCGCAACCGGCAATATCATCCGCAATGAGCAGATCCCCGCCGCAATGATCGAGGCCTTCGAGGCCAGCGAGGCTGACCCGCTCGCCGAAAGGCTTATCCTGGCGCTGGAAGCAGGCGACGCGGCGGGTGGCGAGTTTCGGCTGTTGAAATCCGCAGCGGTGCTGGTGGCGCACGAGCATTCATTTCCGTTAGTCGATTTGCGCGTAGAGTTCGACCGCGCGCCGCTGACCGAACTTCGCTTCCTGTGGGAAATCTATCGCCCGCAGGTCAACGACTATGTGCGCCGCACAATGGACCCGGACAGCATTCCCTATCCCGAATACGAGTAAGGAAAAACGGCATGAAACTGTGTTACTTCGACGATTTCAAACTTGGTGTGGTGAAGGGCGACAACGTCGTCGACGTCTCCGCCGCCGTGCAGGAAATCCCGCACATCGGGCCGCACGATCTGATCAACGGGCTGATCGAGAAGTTCGACACCTATCGTGATGCGCTTGAGAAGGCCGCCGAATCCGGTGGCGGCGTCGCACTGTCCGGCGTCCGCATCCGGCCGCCGCTGCCGCAGCCGACCACCATCGACTGCATGGCGGTCAACTATATGGAGGACGGCACGCGCAGCGAGCCGGCGCCAATCAACGCCTTCCATAAATCGCCCAGCGCCATCATCGGCCATGGCGATACCATGGTTCTGCCCGATGTGCCGGCGACCATCTTCGAAGGCGAGGCGGAACTTGCGATTGTCATCGGCAAGCGCGCCTCTAACGTCAAGGCGGCCGACGCGATGGATTACGTCTTTGGCTACACGAACTTCATCGACGGCTCGGCGCGTGGCCTGCCGCCCGCGGGGAATGTCTTCTTCCAGATGAAGTCGCGGGATACCTTCGCGCCGATCGGCCCCTATATCGTGACGGCAGACGAAGTCGAGGATCCGCAAAAGCTGGGCGTGAAATTATGGGTGAACGGCACGGTTAAACAGGACTTCAATACCGACGACATGGCGCACAATATTGCCCGCTGCATCGAATGGGCAACGTCGATCCACACGCTGGTGCCCGGCGATATTCTGGCGACCGGCACCAATCACCGCGGGCTCAGTTCGTTTCAGGACGGCGACACTGTTGAGCTGGAATGCGAAGGCATGGGTCGGCTAGAATTCAACGTTCGCGACGATCTGAAGCGCACATGGTCCCGTGACACGCGGTTGGAACACGCAGAGAAAGGGCTGGAAGGTCCCGCAACGCCGCAGCTGACCGGAAAATACGCGAAAGAATAAAACATGTATGTCGAACGCACGCACTACTATGCAAAGCCGGGCAAGGTGGATGAAGTGCGGAAGACGCGGGCGCGGGCCTGTGATGTCCGCGCTGCGTTGGGGCTGGACCGTGGATCGGTTTTTCATAAGGCCGATCCGGAAAGCGAGGGCCCGGACGTAACATGGCAGTGTGAGTTCGCTTCGATCGAGGCACATGAGCAGGATCTGGCAGCTCGCGCGAATAGTCCCGACTTCGAAGCCGTTAGGAAATACATGCGGAGCTGTTATGACCGCTTCGAACGGCATTTTGAACGGTGCGTCGACTAAATCGATTCAGGCGACGTTAAGGGGCGTCGAGAGTGTCGTGCCCGGGCACAGGATACCGCCACGGACCGCACCGACCTCGACCGGGCCATATCGCTCTGCGAAGTAAGGCGGCAACGCGCGCCCGTTCGGTGCAGAAAGCCATAGCCGCAACATGTGCCGCCGCCGGTCCGCCGCTTCGTAATCTTCATATGCCGTGCGGCTGTGATAGATCGTGTGGTTATGCAGAAACTGAATATCGCCAGGCGCAATTTCCATTTTTAGGCTAAAAGCCTCCGCATATTCGTCGAGCAGTGCCAGGGCTTCCTCTTGTTTTGGGGTGAGGGGCGGCACCTCTGGTAGCGTTTGGCCCATGCGCAGATCGCGTGCGGGATACATGCTGGTCATGTGACCCGCATAGGCGTTGAAGACGGGCATCGGGTACGAGGCTTGCTTGCCTTCTGGAATCTCGCCAATCCGCGAGATATGGAACGGTTCGTACAACACATCGAGCAGATCCGGCCGTGTTTCCAAGATCGCATTATGGATCGCGCCGGCGCTCACGATGCTGCTGAACCCGCCCGATTTGGCATGGTGAAGACACATCAGTCCCACGATATCGCAGGAGTCCGTGTGGTAGCGCAGCGGTTCGCGCGTCTGATAACCACGGTGGCGGGGATCGTTCTTCGGATAGCCCAGATCTTTCACATGGCCGAGCAAGTGTCCGTCAGCGTTTTGCGACACTGGCGTGCCGAAATATTGGCCAATGCCCCAAGACAGCGCGGCTGCCTCGAAGCGGTTATAGCGCTCGATTGGAACGCCTTTGATCAGAACGAAACCTCGCCCTTCCACGACCTCGCGCTGCAACTCGCAGAGCTGGCTCGCCAGAGTGGGTAGCGGAAATTGTTGTGTTCCGACCGTTTGAAGGTCGGTGTCCGGGGAAATACCTTTTACTGCGGCGTGGAGTTCCGCGATATTCTCCGCTGTCAGGCGGTAGATCCAATCCTCATTATGCGTGTAGTCGGAACCGTGCCAGATGGCTCGCCCTGTGGCCGCCAAATGCCGGTCGGGTGTGAGATATTCTTTCATGTGACAAACAGATATCTAAGCGTCTTCGGTTGTATGATATTTAGCCCGCATGTCCTCGACGGATCGTGCGATAAGATCTTCAAGAACCGCCAGATCTATATCTTCCAGCTTCTTGATGTAGAGGCAGGAACGCCCGGCCTTATGTTTTCCGAGCTTGTCCATCAGATCGCCGTAAGCGCTGAAGCCGGGCATGATATAAACCGAAAGCGCTTGTTTGCGCGCGGCGAGGCCGGTGATCGGCCAATCGCCTTCCCGCTTACTGACGTATTTAAAGTGATAGGTGTCGAAGCCGATGATGCTTGTGCCCCACATTTTCGGTTCGTGGCCGGTGATGCGGGCCATCATATCTTTCACAACACTGGCGTCCGCACGCCGCTTTTCGTCCGCGATTGTATCGAGGTAATCGTCGACGCTGGCGTCCGTTACCTTTGTTTTGGGTTCGCTCATGATGAGATTCCTGCAGGCGCGTTTAGCGCCGCAGCGCGGATCGCATCTGGTGTAAAAGGCATCCGGCGCAGACGAAGTCCGGTCGCCTCCTTCAACGCGATAGCGATGGCGGCACCGGCAGGTCCTGAAACCGCTTCGCCCGCGCCAAGGAACGGATCGCCGGGGCGATCCATCAGCACTGTCTCGATCTCGGGAATGTTGCCGAAGCGCAGGATGGGGTAGCTGTCCCAATCGCGGCTGGTTACGCCGTCCCGGTCGAATGTGACGGCTTCGTGCAACGTCCAGCTCGCGGCCTGAATGAAGCCGCCCTCGCATTGCATGGTGAGCCCGTCCGGGTCGACTACCTGTCCGGCGTCGACGGCAATAACGGCGCGGTGCAGCTTGATCGTTGCGTCATCCAGGACTTCCAGCTCGACGCCGACCGCCGCGTAGGCCTTGGAGTTGGTGTATTGCGAGAAGGCGATTCCTCTGCCTATGTTCGCTGGCGTGTCATTCGCATTTAGGCGATCTGCGGCGGCTTTCACGACAGCGCACGCCCGCTCGTCATCAAGATGCTGCAACCGGAACTCGACGGGATCTTTTCCGGCTGCCTCTGCCAATTCGTCGAGGAAGCATTCGATTGCGAAAACGTTGGCAAATCCACCCAAAGTGCGCAGTGCCGAGGTCCGCAGCGGCAGGCCCCGCACCAGGTTCTTCACCAGGCGCGGATTCGGAAAATTGTAGAGCGGGTCGAGATTGCGATGGACACCGACATGGTAACGCATGGCCGGTTGCGGTACCGGATCGTCGGCGCCGTTGGCAACATAACGCAGCGGCAGAAGCCGCTTCGCGCCTTCTCCCGGCGGTGCGTTGCGCGGGCGCATCATGAAGGTATCGCCATAGGCTTCGTGCGACCAGGCGACGACGTTGCCGTCGCTGTCCAGGCTCGCCTGCAATTCCATCGCCATGGCGGTGGAATAAGGTTCCCAGGCATGCTCGTCCTCGCGGGTCCATTTGAGCAGGACCGGCGTGCTTGGCAGTGCGCGTGCGATCAGCGCCGCATCGACGGCGGCGTCGTCGGCGCCGTTATGGCCGTAGCAGCCCGCGCCCGGTGCGTGGATGATATGCAAATCGTCCTCATCCATGCCGAGCCCGCCGGCCAGCGCTTCGCGTAGCACGTAGACGCCCTGGCTGTGCGTCCAGATATGCACCTCTTTACCCTCAGCGACCGACAGTGCCGCCGACGGGCCGAGCGAGCCATGCATGTGATAGGGCTTCTCGTAGCGGGCGCGCAACGTCTGCGCGGCGCCGGCCGGCGGCTCGGGCAGATCCGGCACGGGTTCGCGCTGTGGGACGCCGTTCGATACCGGGAGGCTGACGCGTTCGTTCGCCGTCAGGCTTTCGTAAATGTCCCGCGTCGGCAGGCCGTTGCCCATGTTCCATTCTGCGGCGGCGGCAAGTCGCTCGGCCGCTTTGATGACGGCATATTCATCCTCGCCCGCGACGGCGAGATAACTGCCATCCCTGACGACGCGAATAGCTGCATCTTCGAGGCGCCGGCAGAGCGCCTCGTCCAGGTTCTTGAGGCGTGCGTGATAGTGCGGTGGCCGCACGACCCGCGCATGCAGCATGCCGGGCATGGTCATGTCGTGCACGAAGTGGGACTGTCCGGTGGCCAGTTCCGTCATGCCGCGTGCGATCACCTGTTCACCGACCTGCGTGTATGTTTCGGGCGCCTTGATCTCGATCTCCGGGTCAATCGGGATGTCAAAGGGCTGGTCACCCTGCAACTCCCAATAGCTGACCGAAAGGTTGCTATCACGCGACCGGATCAGCCCATCGGTGATCTCCAACGTTGATGGCTCGACCTCAAGTGCCTCGGCCGCGCGTGCGATCATGTGGCGCCGTGCCGTGGCGGTGGCGAGCCGTACGGCCTGCCCGGAATCCTGCATCGAGTTGCTACCCGAAGTGACGCCTTCGTCCGGCGAGATTCCGGTCTCCACTTGCGCCATGTCGATTCGCTCCAGCGCGACGTCGAGCTCCTCCGCCGCAATAAGCGCCATGGCGGTCGAGATGCGCTGGCCAATATCGACCTTGCCGCTGCGGACCGTCACGCGACCGTCCGTACCGACGGAAAGCCATTGATCCACATTTGGTTGCTTTTCGAGGCTGCTAGTCATGGGACGCGCCTTCCGAGATCAGCGTGTCGATTGCCTTCAGGACACGCAGGTGCGATCCACAGCGACAGAGATGGTCAGTGAGCGCTGCATCAATTGTCGAGCGGTCCGGGTTCTTATGACGTTTCAACAATGCCGTGGTGGCGACGACGAGACCCGCCGTGCAGTAACCGCACTGTGCCGCACCGTGATCGATAAACGCCTGCTGCACGGCGCTCGGCGCATTGTTCTTTGCTAGCCCTTCGACAGTGCGAATGTCATCATCTTTGAATTCAGACACGGCGCGCACGCAACTCAGTACTGGCTCGCCGTTGATGAGGATCGCACACGCGCCGCATTGCTCCAGTCCGCATCCCAGCTTTGCCCCGGTCAGGCCGAGCTGGTTGCGCAGAACGAATAGAAGCGGTGTCGCTAGGTCGGTATCGACCTCATGCGCCTCACCGTTAACGGTCAAGGTGATTTTAGCCATTAGGCGCGTAACCTCTGTATTTCCCTGCTGGGCTTCATTGTCGAGGCTAGCGCCGTGCGTTTCAATACACAGGATGACGAAAGGCTATTCGAGCATCAGTTCCCAGTAGGCGACATCGATCCATCGGTTGAATTTCCAACCGACTTCCTTGAAGTGGGCGACCTTCTCGAAACCGACTTTTTCATGCAGCGCGACACTCGCATCGTTGGGGAGCGCAATGCCGGCCATGACGCTGTGCACGGATTGCGCCTTGAGGTCGGCAATCAGCCTTTCATACAAGGCAGTACCAATACCCTTCCCACCCTGATTGGGCGCCATGTAAACGGTGGACTCGGCGGCGTAGCGGTATGCGTGCCGCGCTTTCCAGGGGCTGGCATAGACATAGCCGGCGATATCGTCGTCCGCCTCATACACGAGCCAGGGACAGGATTCGGTGATATTTTCGATACGATCGCGGAACGCTTCAACGGAAACTGGTTCCTCTTCAAAGGTCACGATCGAGTGCTCGATGTAGTGATTGTAGAGGGAGCAAAGCGTTGCGGCGTCGTCCGGTGTAACGGATCTTATCACGGCCGGTTAATCTCCAAATATCGAGTTTGTGGAAAATGGCAGGCTATCCAAGTAAGCGTAAAACCCATAGGATTTTTCCATCATGAGGCTGCAGCGTCAGGAGCCTCCGCCATGAAACTCGAACGGTTTCGCAAATTCAACACGCGCGACGTCTATCCCGATCAGACGCTCGACAACGATATGAGCATGGTGGTCAAGGCGGGCAATCGGATCTTCATGCGCGGGCAGACCGGTCTTGATCTCGACCAGAGGATGGTTGGTGCCGAAGATGCAGCGGCGCAGACCGATCAGGCGATGCAGAATGTGCAGACCTTGCTGGAGGAAGCCGGGTCGAACCTGGAGCATATTTGCCAGGTGACGACCTACATCACCGACCGTGCCTACCGGGTGCCGGTCTACAGCACGGTCGCGAAATATCTGAAAGATGTGCCGACCGTCGGCACCGGTCTCGTCGTGAAGGGGCTGGCAAAGCCGGAGATGAAGGTTGAGCTGGACATCGAAGCGGTCATTCCCGGCGACAATGCGCACCGGAAATTTCGACAGTTCAATACGGAGAACTGGTTCAATCAGACCGGCGTCACACGCAACTCGTGCATGGTGATCCGCACCGGTGACGAGATCTATCTTCGTGGCCAGACCGGGGCGGATCTCGAAGGCAAGGCGAATGCCGGTGCAGGACACCGTCCGGAAGACGCTGCCGCGCAGGCGGATATGGCGATGCGGAACGCGCGTACTTTGCTCGCGGAGGCGGGCGCGAGCTTCGACGATGTCTGTAAGCTGCGCGTCTATATCGGCGATCGCGCCTATCGCGAACCAGTCTATCAGGTGCTGGGGCAGCATCTCGACGATACCTATCCCTGCTCTACGGGTTTGATTATGGGTGGATTCGCCCGACCGGAAATCCTATTCGAGATCGACATGGCGATAACACTGGCGAAAGGAACACCGCACCAACGGTTCCGCAAATTCGATACGGATAAAGAGTATCGGGACGGTCAGAAGCTTGGTTCAAAATTCTGCAAGGCGGTGCGTGCCGGCGATCGCATCTATTTGCGCGGACAAACAGGTACGCCGCTGGACAGCAATAATTTCGCCCATGGCGATGCCGGAGCGCAGGCGCATCAGGCGATGCAGAACATTCGCACACTACTGGAAGAGGCCGGTTCCAGCCTCGACGATGCTTGCAAGATCACGATCTACATCGCCGACCGTGCCTACCGCGACGCGGTCTATCAGGCCGTGGGCGGATACCTGAAAGGCGTCTACCCAGTCGGCACGGGCCTTATCGTCGACGGATTCGCCAGTCCCAAGATCCTGGTCGAAATCGACGTCGACGCGGTTGTCCAGGACTAGCTCAAACCCTAATCGGCCGCGTCGGAGCTGCGGATCGTATCGGCTTGTACAGAATTTTTGCTGAAACGGCTCTCGTACGGCGTGGTATCGATTTCGTCGAGTTCGATTTCTCCCGCGAGGACCTTCTGCTTCCATTCCTGGTGTTCCGGTTCCATTTCCTGGAACTCTGGCATGACCTCCTTGGCGAACAGTTCCAGGCTCTCGCAGATATGCTCGTGCGTGTTCTTTCCGGCCTGGTTCAACAGGATGATTTGATCGACGTGCGAGGTGGAATATTTGCGCAGCCGGTTGCGGATGGTTTCGGGCGAGCCAATTAGTCCCCCTGAAATAGCGCGGGCATGCGCTTCCGGATTTTCCGTTTTCCAGCGCTCGTATTCCGCCCACAGATCGACCGTGCCGGGCGGTGGCCGGTCGCGCTGCTCGCCGATACGGCTGGCGCTATAGAACTGGAGAGCGAACTGAAAGAACGGGATGCCATCGGCGCGGCGCCGCGCCTCTTCGTCGGTTTCCGCGCACATGAAATAGCTGACCAGCGCCATGTTCGGGTTGGTCTGATAATCGGCCAGCTTGTCCTGCCGCTTGGTGAAGGCGTTGTAGTAAGCGTGCACCCAGGCATTCGCGGCGTCGCCACTGACGAACTGAAAGCCTAGCGCACCCATTCCACGGCCGCCGGCATACTCAATCGTTTTGAGCTGTGAACAGGCGACCCACAGCGGCGGGTGTGGCTTCTGCACCGGCTTGGGCAAGACATTACGCAGCGGGAAATCGAAATATTCGCCGTGATATTCGCAGCCGCCATCCTTGAACATGGGAATGACAGCGCGAACCGCGTCTTCCCAGACCTCACGTTTGGTTTCCAACGGCCGGTCGAAGGGCCCGAGTTCCGTTACGCTACCGCCTTCGCCCATGCCAAATTCGACACGCCCGTTGCTGAGTAGATCGAGTGAGGAGACCCGTTCGGCCACGCGTGCTGGATGGTTGGTTGTCAGTTGAATGATGCCATGGCCGAGGCGAATATTCTTGGTCCGCTGGCTTGCCGCACCAAGGAAAACCTCGGGTGAAGGGCAATGTGAATATTCTTCCAGGAAATGGTGTTCGACCTCCCAGGCATAGTCGAATCCTAATCCGTCTGCCAATTCCATCTGGTCGAGTGCATTGTTGAAGAGCTGTTGTTCGCTGCCCGGTTCCCAGGGACGCGGCAGTTGCAATTCATAGAAAATCCCGAATTTCATTCCCTATTTCTCCATCAGACGGGCGGACCGTTTGAGGAAGCCTAGCGCGCGGCAGCCGGGGCCACAACGCCCCGAAAGAATGTTAAGCTGGAACCCCGGTCACCGAACAGGGCGAGGACCGCACATGAAATCGTTATTCGCAGCAATCTTGTTTCTGGCAGCTTGGCTTGGTTCGAGTCTGGCGTTCGCGACTTGTTTTCCCATCGCGTCGGCACCGTTTCCCGTGGTGCGGGCGTCGTTCGCACAGATATCCAACGTCCCAACCGAGCACATCAGGATTACCTTCGTCGGTCATGCCAGTTTCATGATCGAGTCGGCCGATGGGATCAAAGTGCTGACCGATTACAACGGCTATCTGCCGCTATCCTCGACGCCCGATATCGTGACGATGAACAACTCGCACGAATCGCACTACACCGATTTCATCGCCGACGGGATCAAGCATGTTCTGCGCGGATGGGACCCTGACGGCGGCATTGCGCGCCACAATCTTTTTCTGGAAGATTTACGGGTCCGCAACGTGCCGACCAACCTGACCGATATCAGCGGCAAGATGGCCAACGGCAACTCCATGTTCGTCATCGAGTCCGCCGATCTGTGCGTGGTCCATATTAGTCACTTGCATCATGTCCTGTCGAAGGAACAGGTCGGGCAGTTGGGCCGTATCGACATCGCCTTCGCGCCGATCGACGGTTTTATGACGATGACTCATAGCGAGCTTTTCCGGGTCCTGGCGCAGATCAAGCCGAAGCTGATTATTCCCATGCATTACGGCTATTATGGAGCGGTCGAGGAATTTCTCGAAAAGGCGAAAGCCCTGTATCCGATCCGGGTCCATGACAGCGATAGCATCGAAATCAGCCTGCCTAAGGTCCCCAGGCGGACGGAAGTTTTGCTTATGCAGGGCCAGTGATTGAAAATCAGGCTTGCATCAAATTGTCCGGACTTTAATGATCACGCAGATCCATAATCGGAGCAGCGGCCGAACATCATGAAACCGGCGCCCTTTTCCTATCATCGTCCCGAATCCATCGCCGAGGCGGTCGCAATGATGGCCGATCTCGACGATGCGAAAATTCTCGCCGGTGGCCAGTCGTTGATGGCGATGATGAATTTCCGCTATCTCGCACCCGATCATATCGTCGATATCAACCGGATTCCCGAACTCACGGAAATACGTGAAGAAGGCAATACCATCCGGTTCGGCGCCATGGTCCGTCAGCGCGACGCGGCGGACTCGCCCATCGTTCAGGCGCGATGCCCCTTGCTGATCGAAGCATTGTCTTTGGTCGGGCATATGCAGACGCGGAACCGCGGCACGGTCGGCGGCAGCCTGTCGCATCTCGACCCGTCGGCGGAAATGCCCGCAGTGTTCAGCGCGCTCGATGCCGTTCTCCACGTATCCAGCGCGTGCGGCGAGCGGGAGATTCCGATAGGCGAGTGGGCTCTCGGCTTCATGATGCCCAATCTGGAGCCGGATGAATTGCTGATCGGGATCACGGCGCTCTGCTGGCCGGTAGGACATGGTTACGCTTTTCTGGAGATGGCGCGGCGGCATGGTGATTTCGCGCTTGCCGGCGCGGCAGCGCTCATGACGCTGAGCGGCGACGGAACGATCGAACGGGTCGCGGTTGCGCTGACGGGCGTCGATACAGGTCCGGTGAGGCTTGAAGAAATGGAGGCGGTGCTGGTCGGACGCAAGCCCGATAGAGCGTTGTTCGCGGACGCCGCTAAAGCGGCGGAGTCGGTGGCCGGCATCGAGGACGTGCACGCGTCGCGCGACTATCGGCGCCGGCTGGCCGTCGTTTACACCAGACGGGCCCTCACGTTGGCTCACGAACGCGCCGCGCAGGGAAGACCGTAGCGATGGGCGAACGCCGTGACATTACCCTCACCGTCAATGGGGCATCCGTTTCCCGCGACGTTGAGGTGCGCTGGACCCTTGTTGATTTCCTGCGCCATGAGCTTGAACTGACCGGCACGCATGTCGGCTGCGAGCACGGTGTTTGCGGCGCCTGTACGGTGCTGATCGATGGGCGCTCGGCCCGATCCTGCCTAATGCTTGCGGTCCAGGCCGACGGGCATGAGGTGACGACGGTGGAGGGCCTTTCGCCGGCCGAAGGGCTGAGCCCTCTGCAGCAGGCTTTCGTCGACAATCATGGCCTCCAGTGCGGCTATTGCACACCGGGCATTCTGTGCACCTTGACGGAGTTCCTGGAAACCAATCCCGATCCAAGCGAGGAAGAGATCCGGATTGCGCTGTCCGGCAATCTGTGCCGCTGCACCGGTTACCAGGGCATCGTCGATGCGGCGCTCGCCTACGCACGGTCGAACAAAGGCAGCGCTGAATGAGCTGGGTCGGCAGCGCGGTCCCCCGAGTCGAGGATCCGGCGCTTCTATCCGGTAAAGGCCGCTTCGTCGACGACCTGCAAGTCCCGAATATGCTGCACGCTGCCGTGGTGCGCAGCCCTTATGCGCATGCCCGAGTTCGCGGCATAGATAAAGGCGCGGCGCTGGCCTTGCCCGGTGTTCATGCGGTCCTGACTTATGAGGATTTACCGGAACCGTTTCGCGAGTCGCGGCTGCTTCTCCTCGTTCCCAATCCGGCGATCCGTTATCCGGTGACTTATTACACGCTCGCGAAGGACGAAGTCTGTTTTGCCGGCGAGGCGGTGGCCTTTGTTATCGCCGATGATCGATACATTGCGGAAGATGCGGCGGAACTGGTCGATATCGACTACGAACCGCTGCCGATGGCGTCCGATTGCCGTGCGGCGCTGGCGCCAGGTGCCGCCGTCGCACACGCTGACAGGCCGGACAATATCGCCGCCGACTTCCCAATCGCCTATGGCGATATCGACGCGGCTTTCGCCGGTGCCGCGCATGTTTTCACGGAATCGATCTTTGCCCATCGTGGCGGCGGCCATGCGATAGAGTGCCGCGGCATCGTCGCGGCGCATGATCCGGTCGGCGACAATATGACCTTGTGGGTTAACACGCAGTCGCCGCACATGCTGCGCGATGTCTATGCCAAGATGATGGGCGTTAGCGAGTCCCGTATCCGGGTGATTGCGCCGGCGGATGTTGGCGGTGGCTTTGGTCCCAAGGGCATGTACTACCAGGAGCATTTCTGCGCGGCTGCCGCTGCACGCCTGCTCGGCCGCCCCGTGAAATGGATCGAGGATCGCCGCGAGAACTTCCTCTCGACCTATCAGGAACGCGACCAGCATTGGGACGTCGAAGTCGCTGTCGACGCCGAGGGACGGTTGCGCGGCGTACGTGGGTCGCTGATTCACGATGCTGGTGCCTATCTTCCCTGGGGAATCATCACGCCGTTTATTTCCGCGACGACGGTGCCAGGCCCCTATGTCCTGCCAGCCTATCATATGAACCTGACGGTCGTGTTTACGAACAAAGTGGCGACGACGCCGGTGCGCGGCGCGGGCCGGCCGCAGGCCGCTTTCGTGATGGAACGGCTGATGGACCGGATCGCGCGGGAACTCGACCTCGATCCGGTGGAGGTGCGGCGGCGTAATTTCATTCAGCCGGAACAGATGCCGTATTCGGTCGGCCTGGTGTTCCGTGACGGCAGTCCGGTCGTCTACGACAGCGGCGACTATCCGGCTTGCCAGGAAAAAGCGATCGCGTTGGCAGATTACGAGTCCTTCCGCGAACGCCAAGCGGAAGCGCGGCAGGCTGGCCGATATATCGGCATCGGTCTCGGCAGTTATGTCGAAGGGACCGGGCTCGGACCCTTCGAGGGGGTCAGCGTCAAAGTCGAGATGAGCGGCAAGGTGGCCGTGCAGACCGGCGCCGCGCCGCAAGGTCAGGGGCACCAGACCATGTTGGCGCAGATCGTAGCCGATCAACTTGGCGTCAAGCCGGAAGATATCGCTGTCACGCCGGGCGACACCGGTGGCGTCGGGATCGGGATCGGAACGTTCGCCAGCCGCATTACGGCGAATGCAGGACCTTCGGCACAACTCGCCGCGACCGGTGTCCGCGAAAAACTCGTACGGGCAGCAGCGCATCTGCTGGAAGCCGCGGAAGCGGATCTCGATGTCGCCGACGGCAGGGTTTTCATCAAGGGTGTGCCGGACCACGGGAAAACGTTCGCTGAGATCGCAACGTTCGCCAATGGAATGCCGGGTTTTTCGCTACCGGGTGGCGTCACGCCGGGTCTGGATGAGACGGCCTATTTCACGCCGGAGCGTTCGACCTATGCGAATGGCGCCCATGTCGTTGAGGTGGAGGTCGATATTGAAACCGGCGCCGTGACGATACTGCGGTACAGCACGGCGCATGATTGCGGCGCGATGATTAACCCGAAAATGGTCGACGGACAGGTCTTGGGCGGCGTGGCGCATGGTGTTGGCAACGCGCTGTTCGAATGGATGCGCTACGACGATGACGCGCAGCCGCAAACCGTCAGTTTCGGCGAATATCTCATCCCAATGGCGACCGACGTGCCGCGCGTCGATCAAGTGCATATTCAGACACCGACACCGCTCAACCCGCTCGGTGTCAAAGGGGCGGGAGAGGGCGGCACCATTCCCGCGATAGCCGCCATAGCCGCGGCGGTGGAAGACGCGTTGTCCCCCTTCGGCGTGCATATTACGCAAACGCCCGTGACGCCGCCTTACATACTGGAACGTCTGGACGCGGCGAAAAGGACCGAGTCGTTGGGGTAGGATACGAGGCTGGATTGGGCCGCGTTTGTCTTTGCTGCGAAATTTTATAGACTTCCTGGCGGGGACGGTGCGGTCACAGCAAACAGGAAAGGGAAGGTGCCGCGATGCCCTTCTTCAAATCTCTTCCGGATGATGCCGGGCCAGCGAACGTTTTCGGCACATACACGGACATTTACGGACCCTGGTCGCAAATGGGTCAGGCGCTGATGAATGGGCCGTCGCCTTTTACGCCGGGCGAGCGCGAAATGATCGCTTCGTTCGTCGTCGGGGTGGCCAATTGCCGCTTTGCGTATGTTGCCCACACTGAGGCCGCCTATGCCTGGGGCATCGAAGAAGGGTTGGTGGACAAGCTGCTGGAGGATCTGGACTCAGCACCGATCAAAGAGAAATTCAAACCGCTTCTGGCGTTTATCCGAAAACTGACTTTGACGCCGAGCGAGATGTCGCAAGCCGACGCTGACGCGGTATTCGATGCCGGCTGGGACGAGCGTGCGTTGCATGACGCAATCGCGGTAACGGCGCGGATGAGCTTCATGAACCGTTTGGTCGAAGGGTTTGGCTTCATACCGATGAGTAAAGATCGCGCCCGAGAAAATGCGGAGAAGCGCGTTGAGCTGGGATACGTCAATCTCTACCCGGAATTCGCGGAACAGAAAGAGTAAAAAATGCATATCGGAATGTTCATGGAGTTTGGGTTTCGGGAGAGCGGTTCCGACGTGGAAGCCTTCCGCGAAGGCTTCGATCTTGTCGACGCGGCAGAGGCTTGGGGATTGGATAGCGCGTGGCTATCCGAATTCCATTTCAGCCCGCAGCGGTCGGTTCTGTCGTCGCCGATTGTCACAGCGGGCGCGATTGCTGCGCGGACAAAGCGGATGGCGATCGGAATGGCCGTCTATGTCTTGCCGCTGACCAATCCGCTTCGGGTCGCCGAGGAAGCCGCGACCCTGGACCAGATCAGCGAAGGGCGTCTCGAATTCGGGATCGGCCGCAGCGGCTTTCGGCGGGCCTATAACAGCTATAATATCGATTACGACGAGAGCCAGGAGCGTTTCGACGAGGCCCTGGCCGTATTGCTTGAAGCGTGGAAGGGCGAACCGTTCTCTTTCGACGGCAAATTCTTCAAGGTGACCGAAGCCCAGGTCGTGCCGCAACCCGTTCAAAAACCGCATCCGCCGATGCGCATGGCAGCAACGTCACCCGGTACCTTCACTAAGGTCGCGGAAGAGGGGTTGCCCTTGTTCGTGGGATTGCGTGGCGATGGCCTCGAGGCGCTGCGTGAGAACCTTGATGTCTATCGAGATGCCTGGAAACGGGCTGGTCATGCGGGGGACGGCAGTATCTATCTGCGCGTGCCGGTATTTGCAGCCGACACGAAGCAGGCCGCGTTGGAAGAACCGCGCGACAATATCGTCTATTATTTCCAACGGCAGGCGAAAATGGTCGCCGCGTCTCAGGCCAACGCAGCAAGTGCGGGTAGCAGCACAGGCGGCGCGGCAAAAACCGTGGCGACGCTTCAGGCGCTCACCTACGACGATATACTGAAAAGCCGGGTCGCGTTCGGTACGGCGTCGCAGCTCATCGACCGTCTCACGGAATGGAATGAAGTGCTCGGTATCGACGGTGTCATCGCTGAAACGAATGCGGGCGGTATGTTGACCGAAGAGCAGGTCAAGAACAGCCTGCGGATCATCACCCACGACGTGATGCCGGCAGTCAAATAGCGGGCGTCAGAACGTGAAGTGATAACTCGTCTGGAACGTGGTGTCGCTCCGTTTGCTGCCGAAGCGGGTCTTGCCCAAGCCAACCGGGCTGGTCGTCCGTCTGCACGGCCTGAAGATCGATAAGCCCGTGCACGTCAAGCCTCGGGAACCCTTCGTCGGCAATCGCAGGCAAGGATAAAACGGCGGCTCCAACGAAGGCGGCGACTTTCATCGCTGTCTCTGCTTTGCAAGATCCTGCGCCGGAACCGACTCTTGAAGAAAATTCCTCAAATCGTCCAGCGCCATTGGTTTGGCGATGAAGTATCCCTGGCCGACATCGCAGCCCATGCGTTGCAATAGGGCGAACGATTCTGCGTCCTCGATACCTTCCGCCGTCACCCTGAGGCCCAGATTATGGCCGAGGTCGACGGTCGAACGGACGATGAGTTCGTCCTCGGGATTGGTTGCCATGTCGCGCACGAATGCCTGATCGATCTTCAGTTCCGACACCGGCAGATCCTTCAAATAAGCAAGGGAGGAGTAACCGGTGCCATAATCGTCCACGGATAGCGCAATGCCCATTTCGTCCAATGTCGAAAGCAGGGTTCGTGCGATAGCCGGTTCGGACATCAGGCTGCTTTCGGTGATCTCCAGAATAAGTGCGCTGGGCGGAAGGTTGGCGCTCGTCAGCGCGGCCGACACATGGCCGGGCAAATCCCGATTTCCCAGATCGAGCGCCGACAGGTTGATAGCGATCTGTATTTCCCACCCTTTGGCACGCAATGCTGCCGCGTCCTGCATCGCTTGTTCCAAGGCCCATTGGGTAATCTGGCGGACATCGCCGGTTTGCTCTGCGAGCGGGATGAACCGTGCCGGGGGAATCATGCCGCGCTCGGGGTGCCGCCAGCGAATGAGCGATTCCGCGGCAAAGATTTTCTCGGACTTCAAATTGATCTTCGGCTGGTAGTGCATCTCGAACTGATGTTCCACCAAGGCGCGGCGCATCTCCGTGATCAGCAGGAGCTTCTCGGGATTGACTTCGTCATCCTCCGGGTCGAAGACGTGCCAATCGCGGCCGCTGCCCTGCGCCTTGAACTCGGCAATCTCAGCCTGATGGATCAGTTGCTCGGCGTCGCCGCTGGTTCCATCGTGAAATGTAAGCCCGAATTTCAGATCGGCCGCCAGAACGAAATCTCGAATGGGGACAGGTTCCTCGAACGCCGACTCGAGGCGCTGCACAAGCGTGTCCGGGTCCGATTGAACATCGAACATTAGGCCGAAGGTATCGCCGCCAAGTCGCGCGAGCAAATCGCCCGGCCCAATCATCGCGGCAAGCCGGCGCGATATTTCTACAATTAGACTATCGCCGGTCTCGTAACCGAGCGTGCTGTTCGTTTCGGGCAAGCGCTCGACTCCCAGAACGACAACCGCGACTCCTTCGGAGTTTGTTTTCGTGACAAGGTGACTATCGAGCGCGTTGACGAATTCGGTTCGGTTTAGAATACCCGTCAGCGCATCGTAGCGCGCTTGATGGGAGATCTTTTCTTCGCGTTCGCGAATGCCGATCATCATGTCGTTGAACGTAGCGGACAATGTTCCGAACTCGTCGTTGCCTTTCAGGTCGATGTTTCCCCGGTAATCGCCCTTGCCGACGCGGGCAGCGGCATCGACGAGCTGTCCAAGCGGGCGGGACACGCCGCGCGCCAGGAAGACGCCGCCAACAAGCGCGAAGGCGAGACCGCCGACGAGAAGCGCAATCATGGAGAACAGCAGCGGGTAGGTGCGGCTTAGCGCTTCCTCTACGGAGTACTGCAGGAATAGGGTGACCCCCGACTTTTCGTTAATCGTTTCGACCGGCGATGCCAGGACGATGTAGGTCGTATCGGCGAGGTCGGCGAGGTCGGGTTCCTGCGCTCGCGAGAGCGTGCCGATGGATCCACCCAGTGCAGTTCGGTGCTTATCCAAGAGCGTTGAAGCGGCGAGGCGCCAGTTTGACCCCGACCGGGAAGCAAACGAAACATCCATTGGGATCGGCGCCTGCGACCGAAGGCGTTTCGCAAGCGCATCGTTGATTTCGAGGCCGATTCCGATCCATGCGATCGGTTCCGGCGCCAGAACCGGCACGATGACGAGGCGATAGAGCGTATCGTCGATCGACGCGATGGCGACGGCGCGGCCCTCTTCATCGGCGGTTTCGAGCATGTCGGTAAAGGGGAACAGGCGGTTGATGGTGTTCGCGCCGGTGTCGAAGACGATATCGTCTTCCATAGAAATCAACATGACCCGGTCGGCCGAGATGCGGTCCTTGAGGTTCAGGATGACGGATCGCTGCGTTGCAGCATCGCCAACCGCAATCGCTTCGCGAAAGCCATAATCCAAGGTCACGACCCGCGCGCCTTCAGCCAGCTGCGAGGTCAGTTCGTCGATCTGCCGATTCAGGATGTTTCGGGCAAAAGTAAGCTGATTGCGGCCCTGGTCGAGGGCGCTTTGCCGCGTCGACGTATAGACGCTGATCGTATTGACGAGCTGTATGGCGACGAGAATCGCGCCAATGAATATCGTCAGCTTCGTCCGAAAAGTGAGCCTCATATCACCCCGAGATACGCCGGTTGAATATCAATATTTGTAAGGTTTACGTTTCTTTTTGTTTGGCTGTTTCAGCGTCGCGACGAGATCCAGCGCCGCTTCGCTGTCCTGCTGTACAGTGATATCAGCTGTCGGTTGTTTTCTTTTTGAGCGGAGCAACGGATGCCACGCTGTTAGCCGGTAGGCGCCCGGCGGTAATCCTAGAAAACGGGCGACACCCATTTTATTGGATTTTGACGGCATTCCATTGCCACTCACATAAATGTAAGCCAGCATCCGGTCGTGGATGTTGCAACCGATCACCACGACACCCGGCTTGTCGAAAAGCAGAGGATCGCTGGATTTTTGCGCCGGCACCGTGATGTCGAAGCGTTTCGCCTTGGAGAACGAGTAAACATGATGTCCCCAGCTGTCGCTATTTTTGAAGGCTACCGGTGTGCCGGCTGGAACGATGCTGACAAAGGGATCGTAGGCTGTATCCTTTTGATTTACCCGATAGACGCCGTTTGATTGCTGGGGTGGGAGAGGCGCGCCGGATTTTAGGACTGCGGTCACGACTGCATCGGCCACGGGCTTACCATTTGCATCGCGGACGGTTACCGCCAGATCGCCGGCATTCGCCGTGGCCGCGCCCGTGGCGAAAAATGCGACTAAACCCGCGAACAGGATTCGTATAAAAGCTCGAAATCGTTCCCGCACGTGCTGCTGCCCCCGGATTCCCTTGAATAATGCGGCGCTACCGTATCGACAAAACCAATGTTTGCAACCCGTTCGGTAATATCTCGTTAACGCGCAACAGTCAGTCGAAACGTCTTCCGTGGCACCGCTTGTGACGACGGGTGGAGCGTGGCATTGTCCGGGCTAATCTGAAGCCATACAGGAAGGGAACGGCCATGGCCGAACCGATCACGTTCGAGGTTTTTACCGACTACGTATGACCGTGGTGTTATCTCAGTACCGGGCGTATTGAAAAACTCCAACAGAACTATGACATCGAGGTGCAATTGGTCCATTTTCCGCTGCACCCTGAAACGCCAACGGACGGCCAATCGCTGGAACAGCTGTTTGCTGGCCGGGGCGTCGATGTCGATGCCATGTATGCCCGCATGAAAGGGCTGATGGAGGCCGAAGGCCTGCCCTACGGGAAGCGAACTCATACTTACAACAGCCGCTTGGCGCAGGAACTCGGCAAATGGGCCGATACGAAGCCGGATGGGTACGCGATCCACGACGCCTTGTATAAGGCTTACTTTGTCGAGGCCCGAAACATCGGCGATATCGATGTTCTGCTCGATGTTGCGCGATCGGTTGGACTGCCCGAAGACGAAGCCCGCGAGGTGCTGGAAAAGCGCACCTTCAAATCCGAGATCGATGCGGATTGGACGAAGTCCCGTCAATACGGTGTCACCGGTGTTCCGACGTTCGCTGCGGGTGGCTATGGCGTCGTTGGCGCGCAGCCTTATGAGGCGATTGAGGAACTGGTAAAGAATGCCGGCGCGGTGTCGCGCGCGGATAACGCACCGTAGGCTGGTTCGGCATGACGACGCCTGACGAGGGTACGCAAACTATGCTCAACTGGGCCGCGGCGAGCCGCGTCCCGTCAATGACGGAACTGTCACCGGATGAAGCGCGCGCGCTGCAGTCCGCCGGAGTGGCGAAGATCAACCTCGATGGCGAACCGGTTCATCGCGTAGAAAACCGGTTGATCGATGGGCCGGGCGGCGCGCTCGGCCTGCGTATCTATTGGCCATCGGACGAAAGCGAACAGCCGATATGTGTCTATTTGCACGGTGGCGGTTTCGTGATTGGAGACCTCGATACGCATGATCCGCTGTGCCGGAGGCTGGCCAATCGATCCGGTGCAATCGTCGTCTCGGTTGATTACCGGCTTGCGCCGGAACACCGTTACCCAGCCGCCGTCGACGATGCGGTTGCGGCGCTAGGTTGGGCGGCGGCGAAGGCCAGTCATATTGGTGGTGATCCTGCCCGGTTGGCCGTTGCCGGAGACAGTGCGGGCGGCAACCTTGCCGCCGTTGCGAGTCATCGCGCCCTGGATGCCGGCGGCCCGCCGCTGCGATGCCAGGCTCTGATTTATCCCGTCACGGATCACGATCACGGTGAGCATGCATCGCGGCAAAAGATGGGCGAGATCTTTCCGATCCCAATCCCGATCATGGCGTGGTTCCATGAGCATTATTTCGGTCATGCGGAGCCGGTCCCGGACCCCGATGCGTCACCGCTAAGGCGAACCGACCTGACGGGCCTGCCGCCGACATTGATGGTAACGGCAGGGCTCGATCCGCTGTGCGACGAGGGACGCGTCTATGCCAAGCGCCTAGGCGACGCGGATGTCGACGTGCGGTCGATGCATTACGACAGCACCATCCACGGGTTCCTGCAGATGGGCAAAGTCATCCCATTGGCGGCAACTGCGATAGATGACATTGGCGGCTACCTGGCTGAGGCGCTGGCGTCTTCCTGAAAGAGGCGGCATATGACACTTGAGTCCCGTACATTCCGCGCGGTCGGTTATCCAATACGGCTCCATGCGGGCGAGAATGCGCTGGATAAAATCGGCGACGAAGTCAAACGCCGTAGGGCAAAACGAGCCTTTGTGATCTGTGGACAGACGGTTGCACATCGAACGAATTTGCTTGGCCGGATAAGCGCCGGGCTGGGTGACCTTTACGTTGGCGCCTTCGATGGCATGGATAAGGATTCAACTTGGCCTGCTGTGCAACGGGCCGTCGACGCCGCGCGCGCGGCGGATGCCGATCTGCTCATTGCCGTGGGGGGCGGCAGCGTCATCGTCGGAACCCGCGTCGTCGCCATCATTCTGGCGGAGGAGGGCGATCCGTACGACCTGATGACGCAATACCCAGAAGGCAAGTCGGCCTATAGCCCGCGGCTGATGGCACCGAAACCACCGATCATTAACGTCGCGACGACGCCGAATACGGCCATGAACCGAGGCGGTTCGGCGTTGAAGAACGACAATCTCGATCACCGTATGGAGTTCTACGATCCCAAGACCCGGCCGGTTGCGCTGTTCTGGGACGCGGAAGCCTTGCTGACCGCGCCACCGGAGCTGATCCGGTCGACGGCATCGACCAGTTTTTCGGGCGCGCTACGCACCTTAGGATCGACGGATATGAGTCCGTTGGTCGAGGCAGACCAGCGTCATGCGTTTCGGTTGCTGCATCAAGCGCTGCCGAGAATCATGAATGAGCCGGAGGATGCAGCGCTACGAATCGATTTGTGCGCCGCGGCTTTCTTGCAGAACCGTGCCGCCGACGATGATCAAGGACGCCGCCGCGCCCGTGATGCGACCAGCAGCAGCGCCTACGCCTTAGCGACAGCGCTGCATATCCGTTACGACCATGTCTGGCAGGGCGAGGCGACATCATCCGTCATCCCGACCGTCACCCGCCTGACGCCGCCGGAAGATGCCGAGCGGGCGGCGCGTATCGCCGAAGCGCTTGGCGTTTGGAAAGAAGGTATGAGTGCACCCGACGCCGCAGGAGCGACGGCGGATGCGCTTGACGACCTCTATAACGGCGTCGGCATGCCGACGCGGCTGAACCAGCTCGATATTCCGAAGGATGAGTTGCCGCTGCTCGCCAAGGATACGCTTAAGAACTTTAATGCCAATCCCGGCGACCGCCCCGGCGATTATGTCGCGCAAATGCTCGAGCTCCTCGAGGCGGCCTGGTAGGTTGCCGGGTTAGCCCTTTCGCGATACGAACCAGACATTCATCGGATCGTGCGGCAGCACGTGGCGCACGATTTCCGGGAACCCAGCCTCCTCCAGCATACGCTCCGCCGTTTCCCAACCCCACATCGTGCCCAACCCGGCGCCGTCCTGGCCGAGCGAGATCGGCATGCAGTGCAGGCATGAGAGGGTATAGAGGAACGCGGCGAACGGAAAGTCGATGTTGTTTTCCAGATGGGCGGAACCACCGATATCCTGCATCAGGTGAACGCCGCCATTGCGTAGTGCCCGGTAAATGCCGGTGAGCAAACCCTGCGGGTCCTTTTGGTCATGGACAGCATCGAAAGACGTGACGAAATCATAGCGTCCTACTTCGTCGAATCCGGTGAGGTCTCGCGCTGTAAAGCTCACATTCGCAATGCTCGCTTTGGCGGCGGAACGTCGTGCTGTAGCGATTGCATCGGCACAAAGGTCGTAACCCGTAAAGCGGCTGTTCGGATAGCGCGCCGCCATCGCGATAAGGGCCCGGCCGGAACCGCACCCCGCATCCAGAACGTCGATGCCCGCTTCGAGGCGGTCTCGAATGCCGCCGGCAAGCGGAAGGATTTCATTGAACATTTGATCGACAACGTTTTGCCCGCTGTCTTCCGCCATGATGCTGTGAAAGCAAGGATAGTCGTCGTAGCTTGTGCCTTCGCCCGATGTGAAGCGGTCGATAATCGTGTCCTGAACCGCGCCTGCCATCGGGATGAACTGCGCGTAGACCGCAAAATTCCCGAGCGGCGCGCCACGGGTCAGACAGGCCGAATGGGCGTCCGGCAGAAAGTAGGTCTTCATTATTGGGTCGTAATGCACGATGCCGCCGGTCACCATCGAGGCGAGCCATTCGCGGACATAGCGTTCGCTCAGCCCCAAAGGCGCGGCGATTTCAGCGCTGGTGCGGGATGGCTGCCCAGCCATCGCATCGAACAGGCCGGTCCGGTGCCCGATCGACAGCATGACTGTGATCGTACCCGAGTTGATGATGTTACCGATTTTTTCGGCGAACGCCTCCGCGGCGTCCGGTCTCATGTCCACTGCCGCTGTATTGCTGCTGGCCACTGTCTTTCTCCAGTTGATGTAGAGGTTTCAAGGTTCGTTGGCCGGAACATAGGGACGGCGATATCGGGCCATAAGAGGCGAATTGGACACAAATAGAGGTTTTTATGCCATAATAGAGCGATGAAACCAGAGATCGCCTCGACATCTGTCTCGGTCAGCCTGATGGCTTTACCCGCGGGAACGCCGGCGGGGCTCTATGGGCTGTACGAAGTGCTGTCATCTGCCGGCGTCGCATGGCCGGCGCTGACCGGAGGGCCCGAATCTGCGCCTTACTTCGACGTCAAAATCGTCGGACCTTCGCGGCAGCCGTTCGACTGCGCCATCGGTATCTCGATTACGCCGCACGCCGCATTCGCGGAAGTGAGCCAGAGCGATATTGTCATCGTGCCTGACCTTATGACCGATGCCGACCCACGCGGGAGCTGGCCCGAAGCAACGGAATGGGTCCGCAAGCTGCACGATAGCGGGGCGCTGATCTGTTCTGTCTGCACGGGGTCGCTTCTGCTCGCCGATGCGGGGTTGCTGGACGGAATGGAGGCAACGACGCACTGGTCGGCAATCGATATTTTTACGCGCTACTACCCGTCCGTAACCTTGCGGCCCGAAAGCACACTGGTACTGAGCGGTGAGGCGCAGCGTATCATCACGAGCGGCGGGGCGGCTTTTTGGGAAGATTTGGCGCTGTATCTAACCACGCGATTCTGTGGACAGGCAGAGGCGGTGCGCACGGCAAAAATCTTTCTGCTGGGCGACCGCAGTGAGGGGCAGCTGCCCTACGCGGCAATGGGTGCCCCGCGGCGCCATGAAGATGCAGTTATCGCCAAGGTGCAGGTGTGGATTGCCGACCATTACACGGAGCGTGCGCCTGTCGCGCGGATGTCGGTACGGTCGGGGCTGCCCGAACGGACATTCAAGCGCCGTTTCAAGATTGCGACAGGCTATGCGCCAGTGGAATATGTTCAGACGTTGCGCATCGAGGAAGCCAAGCAGATGCTGGAGACGAGCGGCGACGTGACAGAGGATATCGGAAGGCAAGTGGGATACGAAGATCCTGCCCATTTCCGGCGCCTGTTCAAACGCCGCACAGGCCTTACGCCGTCGCGCTATCGACAGCGCTATCAAGCGGTCGGCATGGTAAAGAATGACGGATACGATTAAGAATAACGGGAGGCGAGCAAATGGATTTCGGATTACACCTCGGCACGCGAGGGGCAGCGGCCCAGATGGATGGACTGCGTGCGCTTGCGCAGCGGGCGGATGCGTTGGGTTTCGCCTACCTTGGCATCAGCGACCATATCATCATCGCGCATTCGATCGATTCGAAGTACCCGTACAGCGATAGCGGCGATTGGCCTGGGATCGATACCGGTGATTGCCTGGATCAGCTGACCTGCCTCACCTACGCCGCGGCGGTGACCGAGAAGATCCGGCTGCTGACCTCGGTAATGGTGATTCCGCATCGCCCTGCGATCCAGACGGCCAAACAACTCGCGACCGCCGATTTCCTATCGAAGGGGCGGGTGACGGCCGGGGTTGGAGTCGGCTGGATGCGGGAGGAATTGGCTTTGCTGAGCGCGCCGCCGTTCGAGCGGCGTGGCGCGGCATCGAACGAATATATCGAGGCCTTCCGGACCCTATGGACCAAAAAAACACCGCGCTATGAGGGCGAGTTCGTCTCCTTCGACAACGTGTCCTTCGAACCGAAACCGACGCAAGCTGGCGGCCCACCAATTTGGATCGGTGGCGAGGGTATGGCCGCTCGGCGTCGGACGGCCCGGCTTGGCGACGGTTGGTACCCGGTGCTGCGCAACCCGCGGCACATGATGGATACGCCGGAGCGCTTCGCCGCGGCGCTGGCCGATATTCATGGGTTTGCGGAAGAGGCGGGTCGCGATCCCGCCAAAATCGATACGGCGATGTTCGCTCCGACCTACAAGCTGGGCGCAGCCGATACGAGCGCCGACCGGTGGGCGTTCTCCGGTTCTGCCGAACAGATTGCCGAAGACGCTCGCGCCTTTGCCGATGCCGGCCTAAACCATGTACTGATTGGGTTCGAGGATAGTGATCTGCAACGGTCCCTCGACACGATTGAAGAGTTCGCGAAGGAAGTGATGCCGCTGGTCGGTTAACCTGCCGGCACACGTCCGAGTGGATCGCCGAAGCGTTCCAACAATACGTCGTCGAACGGCACGCCCTCGGCGGCGAACCAGCTGCCGGGACGAGTCTTGTAGTAGTCGTGCCGCCGTGGAGCGGCCGGTTCCGTGCCGCTGGCCAAACCTTGCGCGCCTTCCATGACGGTGCGACGGAACCGCACGATGGCGGCGTCGGTTGCCGTGAGGTTTTCGCGGGTGCGGTCGGCGATATAGCCTTGGCTCTGCTGGATCATCGCATCCTGTTCGGCGAGACCCTTCACCCCTGTGAAAGTGCTGTGTTTTTGCACCTCGCGGTCGATCATGAAATCGTTGGAGCGGTTCTTAAGCGGTACGTAGTCCGAACCCAACTCGGCGATCACGCCATGCCCCTTGCGCAATTTTGCGCGTTCTTCGTCGCCGATGACCCGGTCCGGGTTCCAGGCATAGGTGAAGACCCAGGAAGCCTCGTCCGCGACCGGCACGACGGTGAAACCGAAATAGGTCTCGCCCGGCATGGCCGACGGTCCGGTGCCGTGCGAGGGCAGCATGTATTGCGTCATGCGCCAGTACTTCTCGCCGTCGGCGTCGCGCATGCCGCCCACCACAAAGCCGACTTCGTGCTCTTTGATGGAGAATTGCGGCATCGGGTCGTTGCGGATCCAGCGCAGCCGCCGTTCGTCGGCCGGCGCATCCGGGTTCTGGTTCGAGGGCACGTTCGGCGCCGGCATGTGCAGGAAGGAGAAGTGCGACGTATCGAGATCCCCTTCGATGATCTGTGCCCAGTTGCATTCCAAAAGCTGCTTGGTGACGTAGCGGTTTTCCGGCGCAATCTGGCCGAACTCGAGTTGCGGGACTTCGGGCAGCGTTCCACCGGGAAGCTCTTCCGCCGACGGTCCCATATAGGCCCATATATACTCGCCATATTCGCGCGTCGGATAGGCCTTGACCCGCATCGTGTTGTGCATGCGCACGCCGGGCGGGACGTTGGGCAGATCCATCGCCTTGCCGTCGACATCGAATTTCCAGCCATGATAGACACAGCGCAGGCCGCATTCCTCGTTACGCCCGAAGAACAGGTTCGCGCCGCGGTGCGGACAATGGGAGTCGATCAGCCCGATGCGGCCGTCCGTATCGCGGAAGCCGACCAGCTCTTCGCCCAATATATTGACCCGAACCGGTGGGCCGTCCGGTTCGCGCAGTTCCGACGACAGGGCGACGGGCTGCCAAAAGCGCCTGAAATACTGGCCCATCGGCGTGTCCGGTCCCGTACGGGTGAGCAGGTTGTTTTCTTCCGCGGTCAGCATGTTTTTCTCCTAATCCACACTCTACTTATAAAAGTTTCGGCCCTATCGCGAAACGAAATCAATTGGCGATCTGCATCGGGGTCCTGCGCGCACTCGCCGAATAGACAAAATCCGTGCGAAAGTGTATCGCCTGAGGGCAAAGAACGGTCCCCTGCCGACGGGACCTGGTTACGAGGGAGATTTGAGAGATGGTTTCGGGGATATTGTCCTTTGGCGGCTATGTGCCGCGCCTTCGGCTTAATCGAAAATCCATCGCGGACGCCAATGCCTGGTTCAACTCGGGACTGAAAGGCCTCGCCAAGGGCGAGCGGTCGATGGCCAATTGGGACGAGGATAGCGTGACGATGGCCGTGGAGGCGGCGCGCGATTGCCTGAAGGGGTTCGACCGAGGCAACCTCGCCGCGCTCTACATGGCGTCCACGAGCTACCCGTTTCAGGATCGTCAGAACAGCGGCATTGTCGCCGAGGCGCTGCGCCTCAACAGCGCTATTCAGACGATGGACATCGCGGCCTCGCAGCGTGCGGGCACGTCGGGCTTGATTGCGGCCTTGCAGGCGTCGGCGGGTGCGGGCGGGCCGGTTCTGCTGGCGAGCGCGGAGAAGCGCAGGACCCGCGCGGCGCATCCGCTGGAAATGACGTCTGGCGATGGCGCTGCAGCAATTTTGGTTGGCGCTGGTGACGTTGTTGCGACGGTGCTGGGCTATCACACGGAAACCGTCGATTTTGTCGATCATTACCGGGGGCAGGACAGCGCCTACGATTATGTCTGGGAGGAACGCTGGATTCGGGACGAGGGCTACCTCAAGATTGTTCCGACCGCGGCCCAGGCGATGCTCGATAAAGCGGGTATTAGCGCCGACGCGGTCGACCACTTTTGCTTCCCCGCTGCCGCGCGGCGCGTCTCGGGCATGATCGCAAAGCAGCTTGGCATCAGCGAGGACAGCGTCCGCGACAATCTGCAGGCGAATATGGGCGAGTCCGGGGTCGCGCATCCGCTGGTCATGCTGGTCAACGCGTTGGAGGAGGCATCGCCGGGCCAGAAAATCCTCGTCGTCGGCTTTGGGCAGGGTGCCGATGCATTGTTGGTTGAAACGACCGATGCGCTGGCGAAACTGCCGGCGCGCACTGGCATCAAAGGCCATCTGGCGATGCGGCGCGAGGAGACCAACTACAACAAATTCCTGTCGTTCAACGAGCTGGTCAACGCGGAGCACGGTCTGCGCGCGGAAGTCGACCGGCAGACCGGCATGACCACGCTATACCGCAATAAGGAGATGATTCTGGGCCTTGTGGGCGGCAAGTGCACAAAATGCGGCACTCTGCAATATCCGAAATCGGCGGTTTGCGTGAACCCGAATTGTGAAGAATTCCACAGCCAGGAGGATCATTCGTTTGCCGAAATGACGGGCAAGATGAACTCCTATACCGCTGACAGCCTCACCTACTCCGCTGATCCACCGGCCTTTTATGGCATGGTGCAGTTTGACGAAGGCGGTCGTATGATGATTGACTTTGCGGACATGGCGCCGGATGCGAAACCGGATGTCGGCATGCCGATGCGGATGATGTTCCGGGTGAAGGATTATGATGGCAAGCGCGGCTTTCGGCGGTATTTCTGGAAAGCCGCGCCGGTCAACGCACCCTAGTAAGCGCAAGAATTGACGATAGGAGGATTTGAATATGGCTACGGGAATCAAGGATAAGGTCGCAATTCTCGGCATGGGTTGTGCCAAGTTCGGCGAGCGCTGGAACGACAACGCGGAAGACTTGATGGTCGAAGCGTTCATTGAGGCGCTGGAAGATTCGGGAATCGAAAAGAACGATATTCAGGCTGCATGGTTCTCCACGGCAATAGAAGAGCAGCATGTTGGCAAGTCGGGCGTACCGTTGGCGATGGCGCTACGCTTGCCATTCATCCCGGTGACGCGTGTCGAAAATTATTGCGCCAGCGGTTCGGAAGCGTTCCGCGGCGCGGTCTACGCCGTCGCGTCGGGTGCCTGCGATATCGCGTTGGCGCTCGGTGTCGAGAAACTGAAGGACACCGGTTATGGCGGCCTGCCGCAGCGGTCTCGCGGTGCGGTCAACGACATGTTCTGGGCCAACACCTCCGCGCCCGGAAATTTCGCGCAGCTTGCGGCGGCCTATGGCGCCAAGCACAACGTGTCGCGCGAAGACATGAAGAAGGCCATGGCGCATATCTCGATCAAGAGTCACGACAACGGATCGAAGAACCCGAAGGCGCATCTGCGCAACAAAATCGACGAAGACAAGGTTATGAATGCGCCGATGATCGCGGAGCCGCTCGGCCTGTTCGATTGCTGCGGCGTGTCGGACGGGGCCGCGTGTGCCATTGTCACGACGCCGGAAATCGCGCGGAGTATGGGCAAGAAGGACCTGGTAACCGTAAAGGCGCTGCAGCTATCCGTGTCGAATGGGACTGAAGCGCAGCACAACTCTTGGGATGGCAGCCACTTCATCACGACCCGCACCGCGGCCAAGCGTGCCTATGAGGAAGCCGGCATCGACAAGCCGCGCGAGCAGGTCAGCCTGATCGAGGTGCATGATTGCTTCTCGGTTACGGAACTGGTGACGATGGAAGATCTGCACATCTCCGCCGAAGGCACCGCGATCCAGGACGTCATGAACGGCTTCTACGATGCTGACGGCGAAATCCCCTGTCAGATCGATGGCGGCCTGAAATGCTTCGGTCATCCGATTGGCGCCTCGGGCCTGCGTATGATCTACGAGATGTATCTGCAGATGCTGGGACGCGCCGGCGAACGCCAGCGCAGCGAGCCACCGGTCGTCGGCCTGACCCACAATCTTGGCGGCTTCCCGCACCAGAATGTGTGTTCCGTCTGCATCGTTGGAATGGACGGGGCCTAGGCTTTCGTCACCTTAATCTCGACATTGTTATAACATTTGTATATACTGTTTATTGTACATACAGATGCTGAAATGGTGTCGCGATGCGGTTGAAGCTCTCGAAGATTGGCAACTCGGTCGGACTTGTGCTTCCCAAGGAGGCGCGGGACCGCATGAAGATCGGCTCCGGCGATGTCGTTTATCTGACGGAAACGCCGGACGGCTATCGGTTGACGCCGTATGATCCCGATTTCGCCGCGCAAATGGATGCTGCACGCAAGATCATGAAAAAGCGCCGTACGACGCTGCGCGAACTGGCGAAATGACATCATATGTCTGGGTTTTAACCGATGTCGTCTTGGCCCTGCATGAAGAACAGCTCGCTGAGCACGGCGGTGCGGTCGGCGTTCGCGATTTGGGTGGGCTTGAGTCCGGTCTGGCGCGCCCGCAAAACATGGCCGCCTATGATGAGGATATTGACGCGGCCGGTCTGGCGGCGGCTTACGCATTCAGGATTGCACGAAACCATCCTTTTGTTGATGGCAATAAGCGGGTCGCGCTCGTGACTGCCGAACTATTCCTTGCCCTGAACGGATATGTTTTGACGGCGACTGACAGCGAATGCGTCATCGCCATGGTCGAACTAGCTGAAGGTGTGATGGCGGAGGACCGGCTGGTAAACTGGTTCAGAGATAACTCAGAACCGTTGTGAGGGCGCTGACCTTGCTGCGCGTCTAGACATTCAAATGCCTGAGTTGGCGATTTCCTAAACGACGCCCTTGTCCTTCAACGCCTGCAACTGCGCTGCATCCATATCGAGCAACTGCCCGAATACATCCTTGTTGTCCATGCCGAGCGTTGGGGCGCCGCGTAGTTCTGGCAGGGGGCCGCTGGAGAACTGGATCGGGAATCCCACGACCACACCCGACTCCACCGGGTCGTCCAGCAGGCTATGGCGCATCGGCTTCAGGGTGCCGCGATTGCGGAAATGATCGTCGGCGAGCACCTTGTCCAGGGTGCGCACCGGTGCCACCGGCACGTCTCGTTCCTTGAGCCGCGCGACGATTTCGTCGCAGTCGAATTGGGCAAAGCGTTCCTGCAATGCTGCGCGTAGCGCTTCGAGATTTTCGGCCCGTTTGATCGCGTCGGTGAAGCGTGGATCGTGTGCCAGTTCTGGCGCTTTTAGGCCGTCGCACAAATCACGAAACCGGTGGTCGTGCCCGACGGTGATGATCACGTCGGCGTCCTTTACGTGATAGAGGCCGGTCGGACCGGTGCGGGCGTTGTTGCCGGCGCGGATCGGCTGCCCTTCCGCCAGCGCCTCCTCCAGCGGTTCCATGAACATCAGGCTCGCTAGCGTGTCCATCATGGAGGCGTCGAGATACTGGCCCTCGCCGGTCTGTTCCCGGTGGCGAAGTGCCGCCAGGATAGAGAAGGCGGAGTAGAGTGGCGTCACCAGGTCGCTGACATAGACGCCGACCCGTGTCGGTGGGCCGTCGGGGTGGCCGTTGATGTCCATCATCCCCGACATGGCCTGGATCTGATGGTCGTGCGCCGGGTTGTCGGCATGCGGGCCTTCCTGCCCATAGCCAGAAATCGAGCAGTAGACGATGCTCGGGTTGACCGCAACGACATCCTTGTAGCCGAGGCCGAGTCGCTTCATCGATCCGGGGGCCAGATTTTCGATCACCACATCGGATTGCTTGGCAAGTTCCAGGAACAGGCTCCGGCCCTCCGGGTCCTTCAAGTTGAGGGTGATGCTTTTCACGCCCTGGGTGCGTTTGAGGAACTTGGTCGGAATGTCCTGATCGGTCTGTTTCGTGGGGTGTATACCTTCCGGCCCGACGAACGGTCCCAACGCTCTGACGGGATCGCCGATGCCGGGCATCTCGACCTTGATCACGTCGGCGCCGAAGCGCGCCAGAGTCATGCTGAGAAATGGGCCGGCAAGAAATACGGTTACCGCCAATACGCGGACATCCTTTAGTGGCTGCACGACTTTTACCTCAATTAGTTTCCCTGTCGGTAACCGTAGCATTCGGGCCGAGGTGCGCAAATTGTCCCCACCTCCGAATGGCTATAGGCTTTTCCAAATGGATTTTGGGATAAAAGGAGGAACACCGCATGTCGCTTCCGCAGGATATTGCACCGGTAAACAGCGAGATGATGGATTCGATCGCCCGGTCGTCGCAGATGGATTGGATAGAGACCAAACCCGGTCAGGCCTACATGAAAATTCTTTGGATCGGTCCGGAGACGGGGCGCTGGGCGGTTCTGCTGAAATGGATGAAGGGTTATGTCGCCGCGCCGCATAAACATCTTTCGTCGGCGCAGGTCCTGATGCTCAAGGGCAAACTGCAGGTGCGCGACGGCACCTTGGAAGCGGGCGATTATATCTACGAGCCGAATGGCATGGTCCATGGCGCGACGACGGCACTCGAGGACACGGAGTATCTGTTCATTTGCGACGGGCCGGTGCTTTATTTCGGCGACGATGCCTTCACGGGCTACTTCGGCTGGGAGCAGCTGCAACGTTTGCAGGATCAGACGAGCGGTGCGGCGTAGGGACTAGTTGCCGGTCTCTCGCGGTTCGGCCAGGACCCTGACAGCGATTCCACCCACGAGAACGGTGATGCCGAGCAGGGCGAACGCCCAGCCCCAGCTTTCGGCCGTTTGGCCGCCACCCGTTGCGTCGAGGATGACACCGAGCAGCACCGGGCCGAGCAGCCCGCCGGCGGCCGACGCGGTGCCGAACGCGGCGACCGTATTGCCTCGATGTGCTGGATCCGACGTGTTTACCGCACCGCCATTCAAGGTCCCGGAATCCACCAGCACCAGTAGATTGTGTCCGATCACCAGCCCGGCGAATGCCCAGATCGGCCACGCCGCGGAGTACCCAACCGTCACAGCGAAGACGGCAGAAATCGCCATTGCCAAGAACGAGGTTCGGGCATAGCCGATGCGGTGGCCGAATCCCGCGCCGACGAAGCTGGACGGCACGCCGATCAGGATTAGAACCATCGCCGCCAGTGCTGCGTTGAAGTCGATTGGGATGTCCGGGTGGGCGACGGCGGCCCAGGCCAGAAAGGTGACGGTCCAGGACCGAATGCCCTGCAGTTCGAAGTTGTGGGCGAACGAACCGATCACATAGCCGACCGACGCGCGGTTGCGGAAGACGGGCCGGAAGTCCGGCAGCAGCTTGCGCGGCTGGGCGGCGGTCTCCAACGAGACCGGCGGCAGATACCAAAACAGCAGGGCCGCTGCGAAGGCGTTGCTGATCGCGGGGATGACGAAGGCCCATTGCCAGCCGTACGCCACCGTGATCTCGGCTGCAAGCCAGACAGATAAGCCGGAGCCGATCGCGAAGCTGGAGACGTAGATTGCTGCCGCGCGGCCTTTCTCGTTTCCGGGAATGCGGTCGCCCATCGCCTTGATGCCCGGCATGTAAGTCCAGGCGAAACCCAATCCTTGCACGGCGCGGTAGGCGAGGGCGCTCCAGAACCCGTCGGCCAAGCCCATGCCGCCGTAACCGATGACATTTAGCAGCGCACCGAGGATCAGCAGCCGCCGCGCGTCAATCCGGTCGGTGATGCCGACGAATGCGACGCCAAGCAGGTAGGTCAAATAGTTGATGCCCGTGAGCCAGCCCGCCTCGGTGTAATTGAGCGACCAAATCTCAGCGAAGAGAGGCAGGATCGCCGGAACCGAGTGCATGCCGAGCAGCGTCAGCCCCAGAAAGGCGCACATGAGGATGACGAGACGACGGAATGGCATGCGGTGGGGTCACGCGATGGCGGGGACGTTTGCGTTCAGCATATACACACGCATCCGTCTTGGGATATTTATGGACAGTACTTCCTAAGGAGAACCAACGATCATGCCTTCATTCGATATCGTATCCCGAACTGAAATGCCCGAAGTCGACAATGCTGTGCAGGGCGCCATGCGCGAAATCTCGACGCGCTACGATTTCAAGGGCAGCGCCTGCAAGATCGAGCGCAACGATGAGAGCCTGCTGATCAATGCGGACGACGAGATGAAGCTCAAACAGGTGCAGGAACTCCTGCGCGGTTATCTGGCCAAGCGCAAGGTTGACGCCGGCGCGTTCGAGTTCGGCAAGGTGGAAAGTGCGCACGGCACGTCATTGCGGCAGACGGTCACGATCAAGCAGGGAATCGAGCGCGAACTCGCGCAGAAGATCGTCAAGTCGGTAAAGGGCTCTAAAATGAAAGTCCAGGTCGCCATCCAAGGCGATGAGCTTCGAGTCTCCGGTAAGAAGCGCGACAATCTGCAGGATGCGATTGCACTCATCAAGGACATGAAGATCGACCACCCACTGCAATATGTGAACTTTCGGGACTGACGGCGTTTTTCTCGGTTCAACTCGCCACACATGATGGTGAGAATTCGCTCCTTCGGCGCGGCGCGAACCTACATACGGTCGCGGAACGCTTGGAGAGAAAGGACTGTTATGCGCAAACCGGTTTTGGCCTCGCTGGCCGCGATCTGTGTGGCAATTGGCCTGACGGTAGGACCGGCCGCCGCGATGTCGTTGGATGACAGCGAAATTAAGGCGCTGACCCATCTCATTGTGCGCGGTCCGACAGCGGAGAAGGATGTCGCCGTAAAGATGTTGCTGGAGCGCGGCAAGCCGGACATCGTTCCTTCGCTTATTTTCGCCATGCGCTATCGGCGTGACAATCAGGTCATTCCCGACGCTGTTTCCGAACTGATCGGCGAGACGGTCACCGACTGGAAAAGCGGCATGCTGTGGCAGGAAGCGCATTCGGAGCTGAAACCGCACGCCAGCTACCGCATGCTAAAGCTGGATATCTTCAAAAAGATCGACCCGCAATTCATGCGCTTTTTGGGTGGCGATCGTTCATTGCCGGAAAACCTGAAGATCCGGTTGGAAGAGATTGCTTGGGGCGGCGTAAAAGTCGGCGATCTGCCGCCGCTCGACAATCCTAAACTCATATCGGCGGCGGAGGCCGACTATCTGCTACCGGACGATCTGGTCTTTGGCGTTTCGATCAACGGCGATACGCGCGCCTACCCGCTGCGGATCATGGGCTGGCACGAAATGTTCAACGAGACGATCGGCGGCGTGCCGGTGGCGCTCGCTTATTGCACGCTCTGCGGCGCCGGTATTCTGTTCGAAACGAAAGTCGAAGGTCGGGACGAACCGCTTATTCTCGCATCGTCCGGATTTCTCTATCGCTCCAACAAGCTGATGTTCGACCGTCAGACCGACAGTCTGTGGAACCAGTTTACCGGCGAGCCGGTGAGCGGGCCGCTGCTCAATTCTGGCATCACGCTGAAAATTCGCCCGGTGGTTATCACCTCTTGGGCGAAATGGCGCACGCAACATCCGGATACGAAAGCGCTGTCCTTGGAAACGGGACATGACCGAAACTACGATTCCGGTTTCGTCTACCGCCAATACTTTAACAGTCCTAATCTCATGTTTCCGGCAATCGTGCGCAACGAGGAACAGCTGCGCCGCAAGGACTACGTCTTCGGTATCCGTGAAACGGGCGCCGCTAAGGCGTGGCCGCTCGATGCGTTCAAGGACGAGCCGGTGATCAACGACGCAATCGGTGGCCGCAATCTCGTTCTAATTGGCGACCCTGAAACGCGCACGGTTCGGGCGTATAGACGTCAAAACTATGTGTTCGAACGCTCCGGCCGGACCAACCATCTTGCGGGTCCGGGGGGCGATTGGGCGATTAGCGAAGCATTCCTGACCAGCCCAGATGGCGAGAAACTGCCACGCGTGCCCGGCCACATCAGCTATTGGTTCGCCTGGGACGGCTATCTGGGTGTGGATAGCGAACTTTATGCGGTTGGAGACCGTTCCTGACCGAACCTCTGAGTCATTTTCTGTCCCGATTAATCTGCATACTTTGCTTATGCGGTTGACCGCTTGTCGTGGAAAACCGCAAAATTGATCCCAAGATGCCGCTTTGTCTCATATACCGAGCAAGCGAGGTCAATCTGCATCTGAAAAACAGTAGTCAATTCAGGGAGGGGTCATGTCGTTAAGAAATATTTTGGTTGCCGGTACGGCGCTACTCGCCACAGCGGTGGCGGTACCGGTTCAGGCGGCGGAATTTCCGTCGAAGCCACTGACCGTCGTCGTCGGCTATGGTGCGGGGGGCGGTACGGATTCATATGCGCGTGCGCTGGCCAGTGTTGCGCCGGAATATATCAATCTGCAACCGCTCATCGTCGTCAACAAGCCCGGTGGCTCGGGCATCCCAGCGGCCAAGTTCGTCGCTGACTCCAAGCCTGACGGTCACACGATCTATCTTGCCTCGGGCGGTGCGTTTTATTTCTCGACCAAGTTCCGCAAAGCGCCGGTCGATCCGCTGAAAGATTTCAAGATCGTTTGCATGGTCGGTCGCCTGCTGCCCGGCCTATTCGTGCATCAAGACAGCGAATTCAAGACCGCGAAGCAGCTTGTCGATCACGCGAAGAGCAATCCCGGCAAGTTGCGCTTCGCCACGCCCGGCCGGACCAGCACCTGGGGTATCGCCGGTTTGGCGTTCGTCGGCCGCAACGACATCAAGGCACAGGATGTGCCGGCCAAAGGCGGCGCGCCGGCACGCGGCCTCGTTATCGGCAAGCAGGTCGATTTTGGCGTGTTCGGCATTCATCTTGTCAACGGGTTTCAGGACCAGATTCGTCCGCTTGGCTTGATCTTTCCGGAACGCGATCCGAACAACAAAAAGGTACCGACGATGGAGGAACAGGGCATACCGTCCACCGAGGTCTTCACGCCCATGATGCTGATGGTGCCGAAAGACGTTCCGGACGAACGGGTGAAGAGTCTGGATGCGTCCTGCCAGAAAATGACCAGCCATAAGGCCTATGGGAAGCTGCTCAAGAAGGCAGGACTCCCCGCGAAGTATCTGAGCGGGCCCGATGCGACGGCGTATTATCTCAAGCTGACGCAGACCTGGTCGCCGATCGTCGACGAGTTAAAAAAGAAAACCAAGAAGAAGTAGCTTTGTTTGCGGCCGTCGCCCGCCTCACGGATAGGTGTGCGGCGGCCGGACAGGCTTCGTTGAATTCCCATGTCGGCAAGAAACGATTTCATATCGGGCCTCGTCATGCTCGTCTGTACGGCGATCTTCTACGCTGCGGCGCTGGAGATCGAGGAAGACCCCTTTGGCGTCGGTATGGAGCCATACGTCTTTCCCATGGCGATTTGTTATGTGCTTGGGGCCATCACGGTTCTGTTGTTGGCGGTGTCGGCGCGGCGTGCGCTTGCTGAAGGCCTGTTTATCGGTGGTTCTCAGGAGCTTCGCCTGTTTTTCGGCTGGGTGCTGCCGATGTCGGGGATCGCCTTTGCGTATCTCGGACTGATCAACCTTTTCCAGTACCTGCTGCCGACGATCGTGATCCTGTCGGCGACATTGGCGCTGTTTGGCAATCGTGGCGTGAAGTGGCTGATCGTCATTCCGACGGGTGCCAGCCTTGTCTACTACGTCGTCTTTTTCGGTATTTTCAGACTGCTGGAGCCGACGGGGATTATCCTCCAATACGACAACTTCTTCATTTTCGGCGCGATGCGGAAATTTATCGGTATCTAGCGCAAGGGAATAACGGTTCATGTACCACCCGATCATCGATGGATTGATCACGCTGTTTTCCAGCGGATGGGCGGTGTTCTACGCCATCCTTGGTACGGCGATTGGTCTGATTGCCGGCGCAACGCCCGGATTGACAGCGTCTGCCGCAATCTCGATGATCATTCCCCTGTCGTTCTATCTGGAGCCGCTGTCGGCGTTGATATTCGTCTACACGATCGGCAAGTCAGCGAGTTTCGGCGGTTCTATCCCCGCCATCCTGTTCAACACGCCCGGCACGCCGCAGGCGTCGGCAACTCAGATCGAAGGCTACCCGCTGACCAAGCAGGGCAAGCAGGGCAAGGCGCTGAAAATGGCGGTCATCGCTTCGGCGCTGGGCGATACTTTCTCCGAATGTCTGCTTATTTTCGGCGCCGCCTTTATCGCGGTCTATACGGCGCGCATGGGGCCGCCGGAAATCTTCGCCGTCTACTGCACAGCCTTCGTCATAATCGGCAGCGTAATCGGATCCTCGATGATCCGTGGGCTGATTAGCACGCTGCTCGGCATTCTGCTGTCGATCATCGGGCTCGATCCGATCAGCTCCATGCCGCGGCTGACTTTCGACGTGAACTATCTCGAAACGGGGATCGGGCTCGTGCCGGTCCTGCTGGGCGTGTTCGTGGTGTCGGAGATTTTCGTACAGATCGCCGATCGGGGCGCGCTCGGTGCGGAGCGCATGCTGTCGAAGAAGTCGGATCGGCCTGAGGACAACTACGTAACCTGGCTCGATTTCAAGCGCTGCATTCCCGTCATGATGAAATCCACGGGGATGGGGACGATCATCGGCATGTTGCCGGGCGTTGGCGCCTCGGCGGCTTGTTTCGTCGCCTACGCTGAAGCCAAACGTTCCGCGAAACCGGAGGACAAATGGGACAAGGGTGAAATCAAGGGGGTTGCCGCGGCGGAGGCGGCCAATAACTCGGTTTCCGGCGCGAACCTTATCCCGTTGTTGACCCTTGGCATCCCGGGCAGCGTCGCTGCGGCACTGCTGGGCGGGGTGTTCCTGATCCACGGGATGAATATTGGTCCGAAAATATTCGTGACCGAACGCGACACGATCTACGGCCTGTTCGCATCGGGTCTGCTCTGCATCGCGACCTATTTCGTAATGGGTTATTGGGGTAGCGGGGTCATCGGACGGATCATTGCGAAGGTACCGGTGCGCGTGATCTATCCGTTCATCTTCATCACGTCGATCGTTGCCGTCTACGCGCTGCGCAACACCTTGTTCGATGTCGGTATGATGTTCGTGTTCGGCTTCGTCGGCTATTTCTTCAAGAGATTCGACTACAGCTTGCCGGCATTCATCATCGCCTTTATCCTGGGACCCGGCGCGGAACGCGCGTTACGGCAAGCGCTCTTATTGTCGCAAGATGGTGCGATGATCTTTCTGGAACGGCCAATGGCGGTGGTCTTTATCCTGCTCGCCATTGTGGTCGTTGCCGTCCGGATTTACCAGACGCTGCAACGCAGACCAGACAGTTAGCAAACAGTTAGGGTAAGGTTACGGCCTCGCCTTGCCGTAGCGACCGCGTCACGGCATCGGTCCATTCCATATATTTGACGCCGGTGGCGAAATCCGTATGCGTTACCGGTTCGATGCCGCGCACTGCGTTGACGAACTCCTCTTCGACGCGCCAACCGCCGGCTTTCGCCGGGTCTATCGCGACCTCCTTCAAGCCGTCATCGTCTCGCGTTCCTGCGGACAACGTAAATTTGCCGGCCTTGTCGACATGCACATGCAGCGTGCCCTCAGTGCCGAACAGATAGACGTCGGCGTTCGATGGCGCGTGTCCGGAAACGGTAGACATGCTGAACCGCATCTGTCCGCCTTGTTCCAACTTTCCGATGATGTCGACATGGTCGGGAATCGACATTGGCACGCGCCGCCCGTCTTCGCTCTTGCGGTACGGCACGACGCTTTGCCCCAGGGCATGGACCGTCCTTGCGGGGCCAACCCAGCGCATCATGCCTTCGTACCAGATGCCCATGGCCATGATGTTGTTACCGGATAGATCGCGGTCATGGCGCCAATGCACGGGAGAGTCATAGTTCGGGAAATTGCTCCCCGCGGTCACACGGGCGTCGATGGTGATCAGTTTTCCAATCGCACCGGCGCCGATCATCTCGGCGATTGTCCTGTCGACGCCCAAGGTATGCGGTGCGGTGACGATTTGGGCAACGCGAGTCGGATTGCGCCGCGACGCGGCCAGCATCTTGCGGGCCTGACTGGCGTTCATCGCCATGCGTGCTTCGCAGAGCACATGCTTCCCCGCGTCGAGCGCCGCGATGGTCATCGGGGCGTGCATATAGGGCCAGGTACCGATGCAGATGGCATCGATGCTGTCGTCAGCGATGACGTCGGTCCAGCTTTCCGCGACCCTGGCAATACCGAACTCATCCGCGATGCGCTGTCCGGACTCGACGGTTCGGTTCGCGACCACATCGATGGAGACATCCTGCTGCTCCTGCAGTCCCGGAATGTGCCGCGAGCGGGTATTGCCGCCCGCACCGATCAGTCCCACGCGCAATGTGTTTTTCGCCATCGTTCAATTCCTCCCGGCCTCAATTTTTTGTCAGGGTTGTTTTGGTAGCTGCCCGCTGTGCGATATTCGCATGCGATACAGGTAAAGACAAAAGCAGGCGATGTCGGCTCCAGTTCCAAGGTGCCAAAATTGCTCACAATAGGCGAAAAAAAATTCTTAAAACTCGTAAAAGTGACGATTGAACAATGAGTTGGATGATATACGATACGAGTTGGTTGTGCCGCTCAACGACGACGGTACGCATGTTTTTTCGTCCAAATCTTCTCCTCAATTATCCGGTCATTTAATGCAAAACGGGCTGACGGGCGAAAAGAATTAACACCGGCCGGGATTGTGAAGGAAAGAAAGTTCATCTGCAGACGACATAGAACAAACGTGTTTTCATTCGAAGAGGTTTTAAATGCGTGGGGAAATCGCACGTACGAGCGGATGGGATGGGGAGAACTGGCAGGTCAGGACTGAGATTCTGCCGGAACGGGTTTGCATAGATCAGCCCGATACGGATCTTGCCACCTTGTTCTGGTATTGGCAGGAACGCTCGATGATCGAAGACGGGGTGCCGTCCCTTCAGAATTTCCGTTTACCCAATTTGGATCTGCCATGGGTCGATTTGACGGCGGAAGATCCGATGCATTTTGTGATGCGTAACCACCCGGCTGGCGTCACCGGGGACTGGAGCGATACGCGCCTGGCAGAGCACCCTGTTTCGATACACGCGTATTCCTGCGCGTGCGAGTATCTGGATTGCAAGACGCGGCAGAAACCCACATTCGTCCATATTAACCAGAAGGTCATCGGCGTGGAGCGGAATTACGTGAGGCTGGCTGTTCCCGTTTCCGACAAAGAAACTGCCGTTACGCGCATTTTTTACGCGATTCGCTTCGTTACGTTTCCGGTTATTCACGGTGGGGTCCATTGACGATTCGTTTGCACGGTACGTTCAGGTATTCGATTTCTAGCTGCATCACGCACGCCGTTACGAACGAGGTACCGCATGCAGGGTGAAATTGCACGTACGAGTGATTGGGAGGGAGAGAGTTGGCAGGTCAGGACAGAGATCATGCCGGAACGGGTTTGCATTGATCAGCGCGACACGGATCTTGCCGAGCTTTTTTGGTATTGGCAGGAGCGGCTGATGCTCGAAGATGGGGTACCGTCCATCGAGAATTTTCGCTTTCCTGGCTCGGATCTGCCTTGGATAGAGCTGGAACCCGAAGATCCCATGCGATTTGTGATACGAAACCATCCGGCAAACGCTGCCACCGGAGATTGGAGCAATTTCAGAATAGCGGAGCATCCCGTTTCGATGCACGCGCAATGCTGTGCGTTTGAGTATCTGGATTGCAAGGAGCGTCAAGAACCGACTTTCATTCATATCGATCAAAAAATTCTTGGCGTCCACCGAACTTATGCGAAGCTGATGGTGCCAGTTGCAGATAAGAATGGCGCAATTATCCGGGCGTATTATGCAGTTCGTCTTCTCAGGTTTCCGGTGGTCTATGGCGGGGCGAGCTGATCGAGTACTAAATCAAGCTCAGATCGCCAGTCCCTTTTCCAATAGGTTTTCGATCAATTCACGCTCGATAATGCCGGCACTGTCTCCGCCCTGATAGGTGAGTCCGCCGGAACTGAAGGTTTTCCCGAACGTTCGCGCTAGATTGACGGTTTGTCCGACGCCGGAGAGAAAAAGCCGGTCGGTCAAGGCTTTCAGGGGATGCAAGAATGCGCCCCAGATCACCCCTTTGGCGACTGCGTAGCGCGCATCCAGCGTTGTATCAAAGTTGGCCTGCATCAGGCGTTGATAGAGCCCCTCGGGCAGATCTTCTGTCTTGGAAATGCCAACCAATACCCGCATGCGGTCGTTGGGTGCGTCAGCGATGACGAAGACCGGTACTTTCTCGACCAGGAATCGCCACTGGCTCACGTTATTCCGCTGGACATCGTCGCCGATCGCTTCGATCAAATCATTCATACGCTCGACCGTCATGGTTTTTTCGGCAACCGCGCCGTGGCTATCGGACAAGGCCGGGTTTGCGGCCCAGAGAAAGAGGGTAAAGACGGAAATGAATAGTCGGCGCATGGGACGCCCTTTCTTTGCGGATTCGTCGCATGCGATAGCACAGAAACTGCATCGTGACAGCGCACAAAACGGTGATCTTAAAGGCCGGTGTCCTAGCGTCGTTACGGCGTATCTGTCGCGAAAACGCGGTCGTGTGGTTGCGATTTAAATTCAACGATGTTCCCGCAACCATCGGGCAGCATCATGATGTGCTGTTCGGCAGGTTTTCCAGCAAAGGAGAGGCGCGGCGACAGGGTAAAGTTGATATCGCGGCTCACCAGGCGCTGTTCCATCTCCTTCCAGTCTTCCAGCGGCAGGATGACGCCGAAGTGGCGCAAGGGCGCCGTATCGCCGTCCGATGCAATCGCGCCGTTTTCTTTCGCCGCTTCACGTGGCGAGAGATGCGCCACGATATGGTGGCCGAAGAAATTAATGTCGAAACGGCCGCGGGTTTCGCGTCCCACCGTGCAGCCGAGCGTGTCGATATAGAAGTTACGCGCCCGTTCGAGATCGTCGACAGGGATGGACAGATGAAATAGTGGCTCCATATCGAGACTACTCGGCGGCCTGGTTTCGCAATCGTGCGGTCGCGTCTTTGTCAACCGACCCATTGTCGTCGGTCAGTGCGACACCATACGCCTCGCGGGCCCGTTCCGGCGAAACGAAACCGAGACGGACATCCTCCAGAACATGCGCGGGGTTGCGTTCGAAGGGGCTGCCATAGCCACCGCCGCCGGGGTAGGTGAAGGTGATTGTCGTCTCCTGCGGCATCAGGACCTGTTTGGGTTGCGGAATTGGATCATCATCGCCGACTTGAATGGCGCCGTGCTTGCCGGTGCCGCCGCCATGCATGCCGGGCGCGGCGATGTGGAACCGTCCGCCGGAAAGCGAGGCGACGGCGGGCTTCTTCGCCAGATTGCGCAGGACGACTTCCTGCGCGATGCCGCCGCGCTGCCGTCCCGGCCCGCCGGAATCCGTAATCAGCTCCTTGCGGTCGCATAGCAACGGCGCTTCGACCTCTAACAACTCGACGGAGGTGCTGGAGACGTTTGCCGGGAACACCGTCGTGGTGACGCCATCCTTGTCGTAGCGTGCGCCTTGTCCGCCTTGTCCATTGAAACCACAGACATAGGGCGTGCCATCGTCGCATTTGCCGCCGAAACGCTCGATCCACAGTGGGAAGGTACCGCTCGGCGCCATGACTTTCTCCGGCACGACGTTGGACAGGGCGTCGAATATGATCTGCACCACATTGAAGATCAGCGAACTGCGGAACATGCAGGCGGCGGGAAATTCCGGGTGCAGGATGGAGCCTTCCGGTGCGCTGACATGGATTGGCAGGCTGGTTCCCTTGTTGTTGGGTATGTGCGGATGCAGTGCGCATTTGATCGAGAACACCGTGTAGGCGATCGTCATGTTCAGCACGCTGTTGATCGGCAAATCGACCTGCGGCGACGTGCCGTCATAATCGACGAAGATTTCGTCGCCTCGTACCTCAAGACGCAGCTTGATCACCAGGCGGTTGCCGTCCGCGTCTTCGCGCTCGAGCTCCAGACTGCTCTCGTAAGCGCCGTCAGGGAGCTTCGCGATGGCCTCTCGCATGCTCTTTTCCGTCTGGGCGACGACGGGACCGGTCAGGTCGCTGAGCCGGTCGAGCTCGGTTTCTTCAAGAAACTCGATCAGCCGTTCACCGCCGAAATGGTTCGCTGCCATTTGCGCCCGCAAGTCGCCCAAAATGCGCTCCGGTACCCGGACATTGCGTTCAATCAGGCGGAACAGCAGGTCGTTCGGCTCGCCCTTGTCGTACAATTTGCTGATCGGGATGATGATGCCTTCTTCGTACACCTCGCGTGCATCCGGTGCGGCCATGCGGCCGCCGATATCGGTGTGGTGCGCGCAAGTGACGCCGAACCCGATCAGTTCCTCGCCGCGGAATGTCGGCGTCGCAATGAAGATATCCGGTGTGTGTCCCGAGCCGAGCCAAGGGTCGTTGGCGATGATGACATCGCCCGGCGACAGCGACTTCGTGGGGTACTGTTCCAGGATGTCGCGCATCACGCGCTGCATGCAGAAGAGCTGGCCCGGCGTGCTTTGGTTCGCCTGCGCCACCATATCGCCCTCGGCATCGTAGACCGCGACGGCATAATCATGATTGTCGCGAACGACGGTGGAAAAGGCCGTCTTGACCAGGGTCGTCGCCATCTCGTCGGCAATGCTGATTGCGCGCGACCAGAGAACCTGGAACGTGATGGGATCGAATTGTTTGCTGGCTGTATTCATCACGGGCCCTCCTTCTGTGCATCGCCGAGTTCGACAACGATCCAACCGCGCGCATCCACTTCGACGCGTCCGCCCCGCGCGACGACCAGTGTCGAAGATTCTTCCTCGACGATAGCCGGTCCCGTCAAGCGCGCGCCGGCAGGCAGCTTGTCCATGGCATAAACTTTATGCGGGACCATTTCGCGCAGGTCCGGCGCGAAGGCCATGCGCTCGCCTTTCAGAGCGGCCGCTGCGTCGCCGCCGCCTTCCGTAAAAGGAAGCGCGATTGCCGTTTGCTCCTGTTGCACTGTCGCGGTGATTCTCAGCGTGACGATTTGGATGTCCAAATCGTCGTAGGAGGCACCATATCGGCTGCGGTACTCGTCCAGGAAACGCGCGGCGATCACCTCCGGGTCAGCATTGTCCGGAATGGCGACGCGTACCGCCGAGCCCTGACCCAGGTAGCAGATGTCGGCGATGCGGTTAAAGCCGATCGAGGCGCCGGGCGCCGCCGCTTCGATAACCGGTGTGGCCGCGTCCTCCAATTCCTTGAACAGGTCTCCCAGCCGCGCAGCATCGGTATCGTTCAACGATAGGATCCGTGTGCGCGAGATTTCATACGATACAGGCGCAACAAGGAAGCCGAGCGCGGAATAGACGCCGGCGCCGCGCGGCATGATGAGGCGCTTGACGCCGAGCTTGCGTGCGAAACTGTCCGCATGGACCGGTCCGGCACCGCCGATTGCCACGACGGTGGCGTTATTCAAATCGCCGCCCATCTCGGTGACATACATCCGGATCGCGGCGGCCATGTTCTCATTGACGACTTCGTGGATGCCCCAGGCCGCTTGCAGCACCGAAAAGCCAAGCGGCTCGCCGATTTCCCGCGCGATCCCGGCTTCCGTTTCGCCCAGATCGAGGTCCATCTTCCCGCCCAGGAAGTAGCTGGGGTCGAGATAGCCGAGCAGCAGGTCCGCATCGGTAACGGTCGGTTTGGTGCCGCTAAGCCCATAGCAGATCGGCCCCGGGTCCGCACCGGCGCTGAGCGGTCCGACCTGCAGAAGACCCATTTCATTGATGCTCGCGATACTGCCGCCGCCGGCACCGATTTCGATGATGTCGACCGTTGGTACACCGACCGGCGTACCGCTGCCCTTCTTGAACCGGTGTACGCGGTCGACTTCGTATTCGGTCGATATCGGCATTACGCCATCGCGGATCAGACAGGACTTTGCCGTCGTGCCGCCCATATCGAACATGACGACGTCGCGCAGGCCCGCCTGACGGCCCAGCTGTGCCGCGGCCAGGGCGCCGCCAACCGGACCGGACTCGATCATGCGGACCGGGAATTGCCGCGCGGTTTCCGGCGCAATGATGCCGCCGCCGGACAGCATCATGAACAGGCCCCGGTCGAAGCCGCGAGCCGCAAGCCGCTCTTCCAATCGCTTCACATAGCGCGCCATCAAGGGTTTTACATAGGCGTTGACGGTCGTGGTGCTGGTGCGTTCGAACTCCTTGATCTCCGGCATCACGTCCGAGGAAAGGGAAACCGCCATCTCCGGATGAGTTTCCGTGGCGATGGCTTCCAGCGCGCGCTCATGTTCCGGGTTGGCATAGGCGTGCAGCAGACAAATCGCGACGGATTCCACGCCCTGCGCCGCCAGCTCATCGAAGACTTGCCGTGCGGCGTCGGTATCTAGTTCTTGCCGAATCCGGCCATCGCTGTACAGACGTTCCGACACTTCGCGGCGAAACGGCCGGTCGACCAGCGGTGTCGGGTATACCGCGCCGATATCGTAGATGTCGTAACGGATTTCCCGGCGCATCTCGAGAGAATCGCGAAACCCCTTAGTGGCGATGATCGCGGTGGCCGCCCCCTTGCGCTCGATAACCGCATTGATGACCAGCGTCGTGCCGTGAATGACGTTCTCTGTCTCGGCGAGGAAACCATTATGTGTCTGCTGTAGGGCGATCACACCATTTTCGACCGCTTCCGATGGATCGTGGGGCGTCGTTAAGGTTTTGTGAACCTCGAATCTGCCAGTGTTCTGGTTGAGAAGGACGAAATCGGTAAAGGTGCCGCCGATATCGCAGCCTAACCGGAAAGGTAAGTCAAATGTCATGCTCGTTTGAGTGGTGATGCGTTATATATGGTATGAAACATTGTCCGGACGGATAGGGGCGTAAGAGTGACATATGCTTGATCCGGCATCAAATTTTTACGCTCACGCGTGCGTGATCGAATGCCACGATGCGGTGGTGGTCGCTGTACAAGACGTTGTCTATAATCCGCCGCCTCGCAGCGAATGAATCTCTCATAGGTTGGTAAACGCATGATCCTGCTTCGTACCGCGGTTTTCGTTTTTATCGCTGCGTTCGCCGTCAGTTGCGGCGGCGTCAATCAATCACCCGGACCGGAGGCACGCGTTGCGGCCCGCAATCTGGCAGAGCAGGCGGGCGCCGCGGAAAGTGCCGCACAGTCTCGGTTTCAGCTCTTTGCCAAGGTTTTCGATCAGGTCCGGACGATGTATGTCGACGAGGTGGACGACGCCAAGTTATTGACCGCTGCCGCGAACGGCATGCGGAAAGCGTTCCCGGAGCCGTCGCAGGCGGAAGAGGAAAAGCTCGTCACTGCCGCGATCGATGGCATGTTGGGCTCGCTCGATCCCTACAGCGCTTACTTGGACAATCGGAACTACAAGGCGGTCCGCGACCAAACCCGGGGCGAATTTGGCGGGATCGGGCTGCAGGTCACAAAGGAAGGCGATGCGATCAAGGTGATTTCCCCGATTGATGGGACACCTGCCGCGAAGGCCGGCGTGGTCGCTGGCGACGCAATCACTCATGCGGATGGAAAATCGTTGAGCGGTCTGACGTTGCGGGCGGCGGTGCTTCTGCTGCGCGGCCCCGCGGGTAGCGCGGTTCGCCTGACCGTGAAGCGCAACGACGAAACGCCATTCGAGGTCGCGATCGTGCGGGCGCGCATTCACGTCAAGGCCGTGCGTTGGGTTCGGGAAAACAATATCGGCTATCTTCGCATTTCGAGTTTCACCGCGAAGGCAACGAGAGAGTTCGTGCAAGCTTTCGAAGCGCTTCGGAAAGATTCGAAAAGCGATCTCACCGGGCTCGTCATCGATTTGCGAAACAATCCGGGCGGTTTGCTGGAACAATCGGTGTTGATATCGGATGCACTGCTGGAAGGCGGTGAAATCGTCTCCACGCGGGGCCGCACGGAGCAGCGCTATTTCAAAGCGCATGCCGGTGATATTGCGACCGGTTTACCGATCGTCGTGCTTGTGAATGGCGGGTCGGCGTCGGCGGCGGAGATTCTGGCGGGCGCGTTGAAGGACCACGGCCGCGCTATTCTCGTCGGCGGGCGCACCTTTGGGAAAGGGTCCGTGCAGACGATCATTCCGTTCAGCCAGCGCGACGGCTTGAAACTGACGACGGCCCGTTATTACACGCCGTCGGGAAAATCGGTGGATGGCGGGATCGAGCCCGACATCGCCGTTGCCCAGGATCCCGACCGCGAGGGTGACGAGCAGCGTGAACGCGCGGTGGAAGAATTGTCCAGGCTCTCTGCCGCCCGCTAAACGGGTTGGGCCGCAGCTAACCCCATAAGCACGGCGTCGATTTCCGGTGTTGTTGGAATACCGGTCTGGGCGCCGATCTTGGTGCAGGCGACCGCCGCCGCCGCACTGGCGCGTCGCGCGGCATCGACAGGGTCGAGCCCCGCATCGAGCCCGGCGGCCATGACACCCACAAACGTATCTCCCGCGCCGGTCGTATCGCGCGGCTCGACGGCCAGGGAGGGTACTGCATAGCCACCTTCCGCCCCGTGTAGGATCGCGCCCGCCGCACCCAGAGTCAGTATACAGGTCAGATCATGCCGTTCCGCGAGTTGGCGTGGCAGTTGTTCCGGTGGCTCTGGGCTCATCCCGCCCGCGCGGGCGATGGCGCTGCCCTCGATTTCGTTGACGATCAGGAAATCGAGCGCGTTGAGGGCATCAATGGGCACGGGCGCGGCGGGGGCTACGTTCAATACCGTTCGCGCGCCCTTGTTCTGGGCCCGGTCGAGCAATGCCCAGTTCTCGTCGGTGGGAATTTCCATTTGCATTAGGAGCAGGGTTTCCGGCCCAAAGAGCGAGTCAGGGACCTGCGCCGCGCGCAGGTCTCGATTGGCGCCGCTTGCGACGACGATGGCATTCTCGGCATTGGCGTCGACGCAAATCGTCGCGCACCCTGTCGGCGTCTCCATAACAGCGACACCCGTCGTGTCGACGCCGGCTTCTTGCAGAATCGCCAATGCGGGGCCTGCGAAGGCATCTTGCCCGACACAACCGATCATCGCCGTTTGCGCGCCGTCGCGGGCTGCGGCGACGGCTTGATTGGCACCCTTGCCGCCCGGAGAGGCGAGATAGCTCGGGCACAGAACGGTCTCACCAGGTGCGGGCTGATGCGCGACCATGAACGTGAGGTCCATGTTGATGGATCCGAAGACGATAATCATAGAATGCTCCTTCGCGCGCGCACCGGTTTGCCTTTCTGCGTGATGGCCATGATCCAGGCCGGCACCAGCCCGATCAACGTGATGATGCCGAGGGCCATGAAAGCGTCCTGAAATCCCAACGTGCTCGCCTGAGCATAAATCACGTCGCCCAGGTAATGGAGCGCGCCTGGCTCCCGGGCAGCCGGTGGCACGCCCGCCTCGGTAAGGAGTCTTACCAGAGCCTCGCGCATTTCCTGGCTGGTTTGGCTCGCTGCGGTCTGCATCGCGGCGAAGGCGTCACCGTGAAAGGGAATGCGCAATTCGAGAAAAACCACCAGACCGTTGGTGCCGATGACCGCGCCGAGCTGGCGCATCAGATTGACGGCGCCGGACCCTTGGTTGATCAAATCCGGCGGCAGCGACCGGAGCGCTGCCGCATTCGTAACAGGCCGTGTGAAGGCGGTGCCCGCGCGGATCAAGATTGTGAAGGAGACGATCGTCCAGAACGGCGTGTTGACGTCGGCTGTCGCCAGGAACAGGAACGCGAGGCCAAAGGCGATCAGCCCGATATAGATCAGCACATGGGGTGGCCAGGAATCGGCGAGTCGCCCGGTAATCGGATACATGAGCAGCAGAGAAAGCCCGCCCGGCATCATCAACAGCCCGGCGTCGAACGGCGTGTAATGTTGAACTTGCTGTACGAACAACGGCAGCAGAAAGGTCGAGGACAGGAAGGCGCAACCGGCAAAAAAGGCGATGAAGCTGGCGGCGAGGAATTGCGGGTTGCGGAATAGATTCAGGTTGATGAAGGGCGATTTTCCGTACACCTGCATCAATGCGAAGCCGATCGTGGAAACGACGGCAATGGCGAACAGCCCAACGATCTCGTTGGACGACCAGCCAAGACGCTGGCCGTAACTGAACGCCAGCAGGAACCCGACCAGCGAAGCGCAGAGAAAGATAAAGCCAAGAAAGTCGAATCGCGGCAGTTTCTTCGGCATCGCACGGCTCGGCATAAACAGGATGCCCAGCAGCAGGGCGATGCCCGTCGTCGGCAGTGTCAGAAGAAAGACGTAACGCCAGTTGAACAGCTCAATCGCGAGCCCGCCCATCGTCGGTCCGAGCGTTGGTGCCAGCACCATGCCCATGCTGTAGAGGCCCATCGATGTTCCCTTGCGCGCGGAGGGGAAGACGCTGAACGTGACTGCCATGCCGAGCGGTTGAACGATGCCAGCCGACGCGCCCTGAAGGACGCGGCCGATCATCAGCGTTTCGGGGTTCTGCGCGAATCCGCTCATCGCCGCGCCGACAAGGAATACTGCCAGAGCACCGATCCAGGCCAGGCGCTCGCCAAAGGATTCGATCAGCCAGGTGCTGATCAGCATGCCTGCCGTCGTCGCCGCGAAATAGCCCGTCGACAAGAGCTGTGCCTGGTCGCGGCCGATGCCGAACGCGCCCATAATGTCGGGAAACGCGACATTGACGGTCGAACTCGCCAGAATCGCCGTCATGCCGCCAATCATGCCCGTCAGGGTCGCCAGCCATTTATAGGCGGGACCGTAACGGTCGAAGAGCGTGTCGATGCTTTCTGTGTGCACGGCGGTGCTGCTACTCGCGTTGGGGCGACATGCAGCTTTGCGCCGATAGCGGGATTTGTAAATCCACCGTATGTCTAGGGCATTGTGCTATCCGCGCATGTACCCGCTTAATTCCGGCGTCGGAATCGATGTATCGACAAACCCGAACGTTCCTTCCTTGGCTTCCGTCGCGGCGGCGAGGAGGCCGCTCATCGCGGCGCGATATAGCGACGTCGCGAGACTGATGCGTCGTACGCCCGCCGCTGCCAGATCGGCAACCGGGAACGACTTGCCGGGAACGCCGACCATGAAGTTGACGGGTTTGGAGACAGCGCTGCACACCGCTTTCACCGCATCGAGCGTGGGCAGGCCCGGCGCCATGAGCACGTCGGCACCTGCGGCTTCATAGGCCCGCAGCCGGGCGATGACATTGTCCAGATCCGAAATGCCCCGTATGAAGCTCTCGGTCCGCGCTGTCAGCGTAAAATTGAAACCGACCGATCGTGCAGCTTCGACAGAAGCCGCGACGCGCGCTGTGGCTGTATCGATATCGTAGAGCGGATTATCGCTGTCGCCGGTCGCGTCTTCGATGGAACATCCGACCAGCCCGGTGCCAGCGGCGAGTTGGACCGTTTCGGCAGCGAACGCGGGTTCGTGCCCGAACCCATTTTCCAGATCGGCAGAAACCGGTAGGTCGACCGCACCGACCACCGCACGGGCATGGTCCAGCGCTTCGTCCCGCGAGACACGGCCATCGCGGCGTCCCATGGTGCCTGCGAAGCCGCCACTGGATGTGGCAAGGGCCTGGAACCCCATGCCGGCCAAAATACGGGCCGACCCCGCGTCGAAGGGGTTGGCGATGATAAAGGGTTCGGGGCCCTGATGCAGGGCGCGGAAACGGTCGGCTTTCTCGGCTTGGGTCGGTTCGGTCATAATCTCATCCTTCTGTGGGCGCGCGGGACGTTATGCGGCAAGTGAGGACACGTCGAGAACCATTTCAATATCTGCGATGGGACCACCCGTTGCCGCGGCATCCTCGCTATATATCTGGGGGGCGGTCCCTCAAAGGTCCAATATTTGTTGTCGATAATCTTGCCCACTGCCATCGCACCTGTAATGCTTTGGCTCTTGGGTGGTAGAGCGAGAGGATGCCATGCGAACGGAACCCGTCACGGATGCCAGTGTCTGGACTGGTGCGGAACTTGAGGCGGACCGGTCCTGGGAATATGTCCTGACCGACGCGCACTGTGCCGAGCTTGAAGCAGCGTTGCGGGGCGTGAAAGAGCGTGGCCTCGCACTGCCGGCAGTGACGAAAGAGGCCTTTCCGTTGTCGAGCTTGGGCCCGGTTGCAGCAAATATCGCGGGTGACCTGAAGAATGGTTGCGGATTCGCGCTAATGCGGCGCTTTCCGGTTGAGGGGTACGATTACGCTGACATCGAGCTGATGTATTGGGGCCTCTGCATGCATATCGGCACTGGCATAACGCAGAACGGCGAGGCCGGATTTATTCATTACGTTACCGACGGCGCGCTGCGCCCGAGTCAAGGCAAGCGCGGGGTTGGGTTTCCGAAGGAATCGAAGCTGCATGTCGATTTGATGGATGTCGTCTCGCTGCTCTGCGTCAAGCAGGCGCCGGACGATCCGCCGAGCCGGGTCGCCAGTACGGCCGCCATCTATAACGCCGTCCTGGCGCAGCGGCCGGACGGCCTCGCACGTCTGTACGAAGGCTTCGAATGGGGCCGGATGGACGAGCAAGGCGTGGGTGAGACAGCGACGTCCGGTTACAAGGTACCGTTCTTCAGTGAGAAGAACGGGCAGATTTCCTGCCAATACAATCGGGCCTGGATTCGAAACGGCGACCTGCACAAAGGCCGTGAGATGTCGCAATCCGACTCCGATTTGCTCGACTTCGTCGATGCCGTTGCCGACGAGGTCCGGCTGGAGTTCCCCTTCCAGCCGGGCGATGTGCAGTTCTGCAACAACTACACCGTCCTGCATGGCCGCGCGGCGCACGATGTCGTTCCGGAGGAAGACCGCAAGCGGGTGTTGCTGCGTATCTGGCTCGACATGCAAGATGTTCGCGCCTTCGCCGACGAGGCGATTATCCGTTATGGCATTGGCCGCCATGGTCAGCTCGGCTGGTCGGCAGACGATATCCAGTCTGGCCGAAACGAAACCGCCCGTGCGCGTCGCGACGACGGTGCGATCCGCCTGTAGAACGCACTTCATTTGTACGAACATCTCCTACCGGTCGCCTATTCGCTCGGCGCGGGCTTCCTGTTCGCGCTGGGCACGCATTTCATCAGCCTCGGGATGCGCCATAGCGACCCGCAAACTGGGGCGCTAATCGATATTGGCGCTTCGACCCTATGCTTCTGGCTGCTGTTGCCGTTTCTCATCGAGTGGCATTATTGGCTGACGGCGGCGACGGCGATTTTCATCGCGGTCGGCTTCTTCCGGCCCTTCATGTCCGCCAGCCTCGGCGCCTGGGGCGTCCGCTATCTCGGCCCGACTCTGACCAGCACAGTGAGCGCCACGACGCCGTTCTTCGGAGCCGGTTTCGGCGTGCTGCTGCTGGGTGAGCATTTGACCCTGCCCATCGCGGCAGGCACAGCGGCCATCATCTTCGGGATGGTCCTGTTGTCGTACCGCGGCAAGGTGAAGGTCGCCTGGCCGGTCTGGGCGCTGCTGTTCCCGCTGGGTGCGGCCATCGTGCGCGCCGGCGCCAACTCCTTCAACAAGGTCGGGTTGGAATTCGTGCCGAGCCCGTACTATGCCGGTCTCGTCACCTTCACTGTCTCTTTTATCATCGCGTTGGGGGTGCAGGGCGCACGCGGCGTCGCGATGCCAAACTTTCGCACGTCGCCCGGCCTGTTGTGGTTTGTTGCCGCCGGGATCATACATGCGCTGGCGGTAACATTTGTGAATTTCGCGCTGCAGATCAGCGATGTCATTATCGTCTTGCCCCTGATCTCGACCTACCCGCTGTTCGCATTGCTCCTCAGTCTGCTTGTCTTCAAGCGTGAGATTCTGAGTGCGCGGACAATCGTCGCCGTATCGTTGGTGATTCCAGGCGTCCTCTTAATCGCGATTTCGCGATAAAGCGACATTCCCACTTGGCGTTCCTGCCGCGACAGGCGATCCTGAGCCATGGAGATGAAAGACATCGCACGCGCCGTCGACGGTCGGCTCGCCTTCGCCGCAAACCTTTTCGACGCCCTCAAAACACGAACGGCGGACGGGGAGGGTGTGACGCGGCCCGCCTGGAGCGATGGGGATCTCGCGGCGGCTGCTTTGGTCGCCGATGCCGCGAAAGATCTGGGATTGGAGGTCGATCAGGATCCGGCTGGCAATGTCTACGCGACCTTGCCGGGACGGGACCGCGGCGCGCCTGGTCTACTGACCGGCTCGCACCTCGATTCGGTGCCCAAGGGCGGCAATTACGATGGCTATGCCGGTGTCGTCGCCGGCTTGACGGCGTTAGCAGCGTTCCGCGATCTCGGTGTGAGGCCTCCTTGTGACATCCGGACCGTCGGGCTGCGGGGCGAGGAGAGTGTTTGGTACGGCATCGCCTATATTGGCAGCCGCTTGGCGGTCGGTTCCCTGGACGTATCGGAGATCGACAGGCTGCGTCGCGGTGACACTGGCCGGACCCTCGCGGACCATATGGCGGAGGTGGGTATCGATACGGACGCGTTGCGCCGTACGACCGAGGCATTTATTTCACCGCATAACACGAAAGCATTCCTGGAACTGCATATCGAGCAGGGGCCGGTCCTTGTTGACCGGGACATACCGATTGCCATCCCGACCGTCATCCGTGGCAATGTCCGGCATCCCTACGCGCGATGTTTTGGCGAATATGCGCATTCGGCCGCGGTGCCGCGCGATTTGCGCCGCGATGCCGCACTTGCGGTCGTCGAACTTGTCGGAACGCTAGATGCGATGTGGCAGGAATACGAAGCGCGCGGTGAGCCGGACACGGTCTTCACCGTGGGGCAGCTCTATACGGACGCCACACAACACGCGATGACGAAAGTGCCCGGCGAATGCGCGTTCAGCCTCAATTTCGGTGGAACGACGCAAACGTTCCTCGACGAGATACGCACGAAAACGGAAGCGCTCGCCGCGGAAATTGGCGAGCGCCGAAATGTCGCTTTCCAGCTTGGCGAATGCGTTGGGTCGGATCCGACACCGCTTGACGAAGGGCTCCGCGAACGGCTCGGCCAGTGTGCGGACGGACTCGGCGTTTCCGTGCACCGTATGGCGACGGTCGGCCATGACGCCTCGATTTTCGCCCGTGCCGGCATTCCTGCCGCCATGGTGCTGGTGCGCAATCAGCATGGCAGCCACAACGCCGCCGAAGCCATGGAGATGGACGATTTCGGCAGCGGCGTGCAAATCCTGGCCTCGACCCTGTTCGACCTTGCCTGATCAAATTTCAGCTCGTGCGACCGGCTACGTATACGCCATCGTGGCCTCGGTGGGGCTTGGGGCCGCGGTCGCGCTTTCTCGGGCGGCCTATGACGGCGGTACGGACCCCATTTCCGTCGCAACAGCGCGCAGCGTTTTCGGTGTGGCGCTGGTCGGTGCGATCTGCCTGGCGACGGGACGTTCGCTGAAGGTTCCCCGCCGGTTATGGCCGCACCTGGCGGGGCTGGGGCTACTCGTCGGCTACATGTTCTATGGCCATATCGGCGCGGTCGAATACATACCGGTCGGCCTCGCTGCACTGCTGTTCTTCATGTATCCGCCGCTGGTTGCCGTCTTCATTGCCATTCTCGACCGGCAGTCGATTGGCTTCGTTAAGGGGCTGGCGTTGGCAACTTCTTTTTTGGGCCTTGCGCTGATGCTAGGGGTGGATTTGGGCTCCTATGATTGGCGCGGCGTCTTGCTGGCCCTGGCCGCTGGTATCTTCTGCGCCGTCAACGCGGTGTGGATCGCGCGGGTGATGCGCGGGGTCGATGTGTTGGTCATGACTTTTTATATGACCGCGGTTGGCGGCGGACTACTTGTCGGCGTGGCGGCGTTGTCCGGTGGATTCACGATGCCGACCAGCAGCGGCGGCTGGCTCGGCGCGTTTGCTGTCGTTCTGTTCCAGGGTTGCTCTATCCCGTTCTTCTACGCCGCGATCCCACGCATCGGCCCGGAGAAGACAGCGATGCTGAACAACCTGCAACCGGTAACCAGCATCGTGCTCGCTTACCTGCTGTTCGCGCAGGCGCTTAGTCCGCTGCAATTTCTTGGTGGTGCGATGGTGATCGGCGGCATCCTGCTGATGCAATGGCACGAGACACAGCGTGGGCTGCGTTGAGGCAAACGGATACTAAGCTTCGGTTGTCTCCGGTTCCGGCAGCGCGCTTGTATCAAGGCCACGCGCCTCGAAGGCCGGCATCACACCGTCTTCCATGTCGATCTGCAGCGCCTGATTGATCCGGTTAAACATTCCCGTGAGCGTGATGCGCATCGTCAGTTCGACGATCTGTGCTTCGGTGAAATGCTTGCGCAGCTCCTCGAAGACCTTGTCGCGGATGCCCCAGGCGCGTTCCGTCACCAGGACGGCGTAATCGCGCACCAGCCGCTCGACTTGTGTGAGCCCAGGCGGTTCGGGATCGAGAATGTGATCGATGGTTTCCGGATCAACCCCTTCGTCGACCGCCATCGCCGAATGGTGGGCTACACAGTATGGGCAGGCGTTGACCTGACTGACGGCGATCACGGCGATTTCGACCAGCCGCTGTGGCAGATTGCCGGCGGCACGGATCGCCGTCGTCATACCGAAGATGTGCTTCAGTCCGGCGGGCGAATGCGCGTAGACGGGCACCTGGTTCTCGAATTCGGTGAACATCGCGGCATAACGTGCGTAATCCTCCTTCGCTTCCGGCGCGACTTCGTCGATTGTCAATGGTTTGACCCGCGGCATTTATCGCTCCTACGGCAGTTGCGGCGGTGTAACGGCCTCGGTGGCCGGGATACGGCCTTCCTCGACGGCGTGACAGGCGGCGAGCCCGCTCTCGGTCTGTCTCAGCACCGGCGCTTCCTGTCGGCAGCGGTCTTCGGCGAACGGGCAGCGCGGATGAAAGGCGCAGCCGGTGGGTGGATTGATCGGGTTCGGCACTTCACCGGCGACGGGGACCCGCTCGCGCCCGGTCATTTCCAGATCGGGGATCGTATCCAGCAGCAGGCGCGTATAAGGGTGCTGCGGTTTGGCGAACAGATCGTGCGCATCCGCGACTTCGCAAAGCCGCCCGAGATACATCACGCCGATGCGGTCGGACACATGATAGACGACGGCGAGATTGTGACTGATGAACAGGTAGGTCAGCCCGAGCCGTTTTTGCAAATCCTTCATCAGGTTGAGGATTTGTGACTGGACAGATACGTCCAACGCCGAAGTCGGCTCGTCGCACACCAGGAACTCCGGGTTCGACGACAGCGCGCGGGCAATCGAAATCCGCTGGCGCTGACCGCCAGAAAACTCGTGTGGGTATTTGTCGGCATCGGCGGGCGACAGGCCAACCTGGCGCAGTAATTCGTCGACCCGTTTGCGCCGCGCCGCGTCGTCCGCCTCCAATCCGAAGGCGCGCAGTGGTTCCGCCACGATATCGGCCACGCGCCAGCGCGGGTTCAGACTTGCATAGGGGTCCTGGAAGATCATTTGCATGCGTCGGCGCACGGGCGCGATATCGGTGCGGGTGTGCAGCTTGGACAGATCCACGCCGTCGAACAGGATCGTTCCCTTCGTCGCGGCATAGAGGCTGACGACCAGCCGGGCCACCGTCGATTTTCCACAACCGGATTCGCCCACCAGGCTGAAGGTCTCGCCTTTGGCAATCTCGAAGTCGATGCCGTCCACGGCCTTCAGGGTCTGGCGCGGCAGGCGCTCGATCATGCGCGCCAGCCAGGGGCGTGAGACGTCGAAATAGCGTGCGAGCCCGCTAACCTTGAGCAACGGTTCCGTAGCGAGCTCAGACATATGCCGTTTCCCGGTCGTACAGCCAGCAGGCCGCTTGTGTCGCGCCGTCCGTCTGCAACAGGTCCGGCCGCTCGGTACGGCACCGGTCGAAAGCTTTCGGGCAGCGCGGGTTGAAGGCGCAGCCGGTCGGGATTTCGGTCAGGCGGGGCATGGCGCCCTCGATCTGGGTTAGCCGTTCGACATCGTGCCCGACCAGCGGGATCGATCCCATCAGGCCTTCCGTATAGGGGTGCTTGGCATGTTTCACCACATCGCGGACCGTGCCGACTTCCGCGATCCGCCCCGCATACATGACCGCGACCCGGTCGGCGGTTTCCGCGATAACGCCCATGTCGTGCGTGATCAGCATGACGGCCGTGCCGTGATCGCGGCACAACCGTTTCAGCAGTGCGATGATCTGTGCCTGGATTGAAACATCGAGCGCCGTTGTCGGCTCATCGGCCACGATCAGGCGCGGATTGACGCAAAGTGCCAGCGCGATGACGACACGCTGGCGCATGCCGCCGGAAAATTCATGCGGATAGGAGTCGAACCGTCGCTCCGCCGCGGGAATGCCGACTTCGGAGAGCAGGTCGATGGCATGTGCGCGCGCGTCCGCCTCCGAGAGGTCCGTATGGGTCGTGATGGTTTCGACGAGCTGACGGCCGATGGTGTAGAGCGGGTTCAGGCTGGTCAGCGGGTCCTGGAATATCGCGCCGATCTTGGCCCCGCGGATACGGCGCATTTTCTCATAGGGCAGATTGTCGATCCGCTCGCCTTCGAGTCGGATTTCGCCACCGGCGATACGCCCCGGCGGTTCCAGCAGCCCGATGATGGCGCTGCCGGTCATCGATTTGCCGGCCCCGGATTCACCGACGACGCCCAAAACTTCGCCTTCGGAGATTTCCAACGAGATATCGTCGACCGCAACCAGCACGCCGCGCCGCGTCGGAAATTCGACCCTCAGGTTTCTGACTTCAAGTAATGCCATTTTATCTCAGTTTCGGATTCAAGGCGTCGCGCAGCCAGTCGCCTAGCAAATTAACAGCGAGAACGAGCACGACAAGCGCTACAGCTGGAAATAATGTTATCCACCATTCGCCCGAGAACAGGAAATTGTTGCCGATGCGAATCAGAGTGCCGAGTGATGGCGTTGTTGGCGGGACACCGACACCCAAAAATGACAACGTCGCCTCGGTAATGACGGCGAGAGCCAGTCCGATTGTGCCGAGGACAAGGACGGGTCCCATAACGTTTGGAAGCACATGCCTCAGCATGATCGTAACGGGGTGGATGCCGATAATGCGGGCGGCCTGGATATACTCCTTGTTGCGCTCGACCAGGGTCGCGCCCCGCGTCACACGGGCGTAGCGCGGCCAGTCAGAAATGCCGATCGAGAAAATGAGCACGTAGATCGCCATATCTTCGCGCATTTCGAGCGGCAGCGCGGATCGGGCGACGCCGTCGACCATTAGCGCGATTAGGATAGCCGGGATGGTCAATTGCACATCCGCGATCCGCATGATCACGGTTTCGACCCAACCGCTGACATACCCGGCGAGAATGCCGACACCGACGCCCAGTATGATCGAAAACGCAACTGCGGCGAAACCAACGATAAGAGAGATGCGACCGCCATAAATGAGGGTAGAGAGGATGTCGCGGCCCTGATCGTCAGTGCCGAGCAGGAAGCGGCTGTCTCCTTCCGCTGTCCATGCCGGCGCGGTGAAGGCGTCCATCAAATCCAGGGACGCAGCGTTGAACGGATCGTAAGGCGCCAGCCATGGCGCCAATCCGGCTGTGAGGAAATAGGCAAGCGTGATGACGGCGGAGACGACTGCGACCGGCGAGCGTCTGAAGCTATAAAACAGGTCACTATCGAGAATCCTCGCCATGCGGCTTCGCGGAGCGCCGTTGACAGGATGATCCTTGGATTGCGTGATCGATACCATTGTCCCGCGTCTTCAATTACCAGCCGCGACGGCCTTGTCGGCGCGCAAGCGAGGATCAACCACAAAGTAGAGCAGATCGACGATGAGATTGATCATAACGAAAACAAAGGCGATCATCACCAGGTAGGCGGCCATTACCGGAACATCGGCGAAGCCGACGGCTTGGATGAATAGAAATCCCATGCCCGGCCACTGAAACACCGTTTCGGTAATAATGGAAAAGGCGACGAGCGAACCGATGTTCAGCCCGACGATGGTGATAACCGGAACCAATGTGTTCCGCAGCGCATGTCCGAAATTGACTGCGCGGTCGGTTAAACCACGGGCGCGGGCGAACTTGATATAGTCCGTGCGCATCACCTCAAGCATCTCGGACCGGACGAGGCGAAGGATGAGCGTCATCTGAAAAAGGCTCAATGTGACGGCTGGCAGGATAATCGCTTGCCACCCGGCGACCGTGAGAAAGCTGGTTGACCACCAGCCGATCTCCACCACGCCGCCGCGTCCAAACGAGGGCAGCACGCCCATGTTCACGGCGAAAATATAGATCAGCAGGATACCGATAACGAATGTCGGCAGCGATACGCCGACGAGTGAGACGATCAGGATCAACTGGCTGATCCAGGACGACCGGTTAATACCAGTGAATACGCCGAGCGGTACGCCAAAAACGAGTGCAAGGACCGCGGATAGCGCGACGAGCTCCAGTGTCGCCGGCATCCGCTCAGCAATAAGATCGGCGACAGGCCGTTGCAGGCGGTAGGAGATGCCGAACTCGCCGTGAACGGCGTTGGTGACGAAGCGGCCAAATTGCACGATGAAAGGATCATCGAGTCCCAGATCCTTGCGCAGTTCCTCGCGTTCTTCGGCTGACGTTTCCTGGCCGAGCATGTTGTCGACTGGATCGCCGACAAAGTTGAAGACGATGAAGGCGGCAAACGCCACGACGACCATAACGAGGAGCGACTGAAACACGCGTTGAATAACGTAGGCGAGCATCGTCTACCAATCAAACCCCAACCCGGAATGCGGCTAAATAGCCGGTCCGAATGCTAGCACTCGGACCGGCTTTTACAACGTGATACTGACTATTTTTTGAACTTGGTATAGATGAAGCGAACGCCGTCATCGGCGACGATTGGCAGGTCGATCTTGTCCCGCATCGCCCATACGATGACCTGATGGTGCAGCGGCAGGTAGTTCACGTTGTCCCGCATATGCTGCCAGACCTGCTGTATCATTGCGTCCCGTTTTTTGAAATCTGTTTCGACTTCGATCTTGTTAATGATGTCGTCGATTTTTTGGTTCTTGAAACCCGTACCATTCCAGCCCTTGTCCGCACTTTTGGTCAGGAAACCGAAGACAAAATGTGAGTCGAGCGTGGAGACACCCCAACCGAGCATGTAGAAATCGGTTTCCCGATTTTTGATTTTTGGGAAATGGATCGTCTTGGGGATTGCCGATAGAGCTACTTTTACACCGATTTTACCGAGCATGCCGACGACGGCCTGACAGATCGCTTCGTCATTGATGTAGCGGTTGTTCGGGCAGTCGAGTTGGATCGAGAATCCGTTCGGATACCCGGCTTCCGCCAGTAGCTTCTTTGACAATGCTGGATCATAAGGACGCCGTTTGTTCAGTTCTTCGGTGTATCCGTGCACGGCGGGCGGCGTGATTAGGCCGGCCGGTACCGCGTAGCCCCGCATCACCTTCTTCTTGATCGCCTCAATGTTGATCGCCTGATAGAACGCCTGCCGAACGCGCTTGTCCTTCAAGGGGTTCTTGCCCTTGACGCTAATCAGTTCGTCCTTGCCTTGGTTCATGCCTAGGAAAATCGTTCGAACTTGCGCCACTTGCTTGATTTTCATGCCGGGCGTGTTCTTGATCCGATTGAGATCCTGCAACGGCGGATCGAGCAAGAAATCGATCTCGCCCGACAAAAGCGCTGCGACGCGGGTCGCTTGGTTGGCAATTGGCGTATACACGATCTCGTCAACTTCGTGAGGGAACTCTTTCAGACCCCACCAGTCCGTATTCTTCACCATTACGGTGCGCACGTCTGGTTCGCGAAGCGTCAACTTGAATGGTCCGGTTCCCATTGCATGACGCACCGCATAGGTTTCTTCTTTGCCGGCACGGTCCTGTGGTGTGGTGACCCCATGCTTCTCCGACCATTTTTTCGACATAATGAAAACGGAGGTGAGCTGGTTCGGTAGAATCGGGTTTGGGCCCCTGGTAATGATGTGGACCTTGTGGTCGTCGATGATCTTCACTGCTTCGACGCTGCTGATATTGCGCTTGAAATCAGAGGTTTTGGAAAGCGCGCGTTCGAAGCTGAATTTTACGTCCGCAGCCGTGAACGGTGTTCCGTCGTGGAAGCGCACGTTTTTGCGTAGATTGAATTCCCAGGTTACCGGATCGAGGAGTTTCCACGATGTCGCCAACCAGGGTTTGAATTTCAGATCCTTATCCGGATAGATCAATGCGTCGTAAACTTTGCGCGACGCTGAGTTGGTCGGCGCTTCGTTCGCTGCCATGGGATCTGAGGTCAAGGCGTCACCTTGACTGGCCCATCGGATGACATTTTTTGCGGATGCCGGCATCGCTATAGTCGACGCTGTCAGCAGTATCGCGGCGCAGGCCGCAGTAATTTTGCACTTCATGTTTGATTTCTCCCTGTTTTGTCCTCTGGGCCGTCGCTGAGTGCAACCCATCGTTCGCAAAAACACAAATGAATTTATCAGTATTTTCCTAAAAATGATTGCCGCATGCCTCAATAATAATAAATATTGAATATCCTGTTATCATTTTTTCGTCAATACGGAATAGGCGTTTGAGAAGTAGGGTCAAACTAAAAAAATTAGTCGGATGTTCACATCGACGTTCGCGGCGTCTATAGGAAGGCACAAGCGTCAAATCGCCCCTAGATTGGTGAGGTTTAGAATTTGAGATCAGAACTATGAGTAAGCGGGATACAAAAAATATCATCCTTGACGCCGCTGAAACGCTGTTCAGCAGGCGTAGTTACGGCGAGGTGACTTTTCGAAAAATTGCCGAGCGGGCTGGCCTTCATGTCAGTCAGATTGTCTATCACTTTCAGAGCAAGGAATTGCTTATGGAAGCGGTGATCAACAGGCGTGCCAGCGGGCTGAACGAAGAACGTATCGGGTTGCTCGAAAGTTATCGGCGTGTTCTCGGCGATGAAAAAATGGAAGTTGAGCCGATAATCCGCGCTTTCCTCGATCCTTATTTTCAAGATCGTTTGGCCGATAACCAGGGCTGGCGTAATTATAGCGCGCTCGTAGGCAAGATCGTTTGGGACAAACGTTTCGCGGCAACGATGAACGATGCTTATGACTGGGTGGCGAAACGATATATCGATGCGCTGATGTCGGCCGCGCCAACCGTTAGTGAGGAACATATCCAACGGGCGTTTCAGTTTCTTCTCGCGGCGATGTTCAGTGCCGGCGCGAATAACAAACGCATCGACCGTTTATCGGGGGGGAAGTTCAGCAGTGAAGATTACAACGCGATATATGAAGTGATTATCCCGTTTATCGTCGGCGGATTTAAAGCCTTGGAAGGAACGCGGGAAGCTACGGACGAAACACTCGAGTCGCAATGAAAGCTCTGCTGATGGCGTCGTTGTCGGCAGCACAAAATGTAACGGTGGAGAGAACAGAATGCCGATCGTTAATCGGATAGCTAGCTATCACAACGAAATGACTGAATGGCGCCGGGATATTCACGCTCATCCGGAGATGGCCTTCGAGGAAAAGCGGACAGCTGACGTCGTTGCGCGACAGCTCGAATCCTTCGGCATCGAAGTGCATCGTGGGCTTGCGAAAACGGGCGTCGTCGGACAATTAAAGAACGGCGATGGCCCATCGATCGGATTGCGTGCCGACATGGATGCATTGCCGATCCAAGAGCTGAACGACTTCGCGCACAAGTCCAAGAATGAGGGCACGATGCATGCCTGTGGTCATGACGGGCACACAACCATGCTGCTAGGCGCCGCTAAATATTTATCCGAGACCAAGAATTTCAACGGGACGATCAATTTCATCTTTCAACCAGCCGAGGAAGGCGAGGGCGGTGCCAGGGTGATGATCGAAGAAGGTCTATTTGAAAAATTTCCATGCGACAGTATTTACGGCATGCACAACATGCCGGGCATGGAGTCTGGGACCTTCGGGGTGCGCTCGGGACCGCTCATGGCCGCATTCGATACGTTCGATATCCACGTTAACGGGCGTGGTTCGCACGCCGCCATGCCGCAGCAGAGTATCGATCCATTGGCGATTGGTGCACAGATTTTGACTGCTTTACAGAATATCGTTAGCCGCAATGTCCATCCAATAGACTCCGCAGTTGTCAGCGTTACTCAGTTTCATGGCGGTACAACGATGAATGTCATTCCCGACAACGCCTATCTCGGCGGCACGGTGCGCTGCTTCAAGCCGGAAATCCAAGATTTCATCGAAGAGTCGATCCGCCGAATTGCGGATGGTATCGCTGCGGCGCACGGCGCCAGTGTCAAGGTCGAATACGAGCGTCGCTATCCGCCGACGATCAACCACGATAATGAAACGGCGCACGCACTGAAAATTGCCTGCGACGTCGTCGGCGTGGACCAGGTTGATACTGAACTGACACCGGTAATGGGTAGTGAAGATTATGCCTTCATGCTCCAGGAGAGACCGGGGTGCTATCTATGGATCGGCAATGGCCCAGGTGAAGGTGGTTGCATGCTCCACAATTCGCATTACGATTTCAACGATGAAATCCTGCCGGTCGGGGCCAGCTTTTTCGCTCGCATGGTGGAGCACGCTTTGCCGGTGAATTGACGCTGCCCTAACGCAACTTCGGGTTCATGGCGTCGCGCAACCAGTCGCCCAGCAGATTGACTGAGAGCACCAGTATGGCCAGCGTCGCGCCGGGGAAGATGGTGATCCACCACTCGCCGGAGAACAGGAAGTCGTTGCCGATGCGGATCAGCGTACCGAGCGACGGTTCAGTCGGCGGTACGCCGACGCCGAGGAAGGATAGGGTTGCTTCCGTGATGATCGCGACGGCGAGATGGATTGTCGCGATGACGAGAATTGGCCCCATCGCGTTTGGCAGGATATGGCGCAGCATGATCATCATTGGATGGATGCCGATCAGACGCGCCGCCTGCACATATTCCTTGTTTTTCTCGACCATCGTCGAGCCACGCACGGTGCGGGCGTATTGCACCCAGCCGGAGATCCCGATTGCTAGGATCAGCACGAGCACTGCCAACTGCTCGCGCATGTCCGGCGGCAGGATGCCGCGCATGACACCGTCGATCAGCAGGGCGATTAGAATTGCCGGGAAGCTTAGCTGGATTTCCGCGATCCGCATGATGAAGGCATCGACCTTGCCTCCGGCATAGCCGGACAACAGCCCTAGACCGACTCCGAGTACGAGCGAGAAAATTACCGACGCGATTCCGACCCAGATCGAGATGCGCGATCCGTGCAGAATGGCGGAGAGCATGTCTCGCCCCTGATCGTCGGTGCCGAGCAGGAAGCGTGAGTCGCCGTTTTCCAGCCAGACTGGTGGGGTCTGCGAGTCCATCAGGTCGATACTGGATAGGTCAAACGGGTCGTACGGGGCAATCCAGGGGGCGAAGACAGCGCTGAGGATCACTATCGCGGCGACGATGGCCGCCAACACCGTGATGCGCGAGCGCGTGAAGCTGAACCACAAATCGCTGTCGAAGAAACGTCGGCGGGCTTCGTTTAGGCGGTCGGCGGTGAGGACGCTCATTGCCTACGTCCCTCTTATGCCGCGCTCGATGCGCAGGCGTGGGTCGACGACGTAGTAGAGCATATCGACGATCAGATTGATGACGACGAAGAACATCGCGATCATGATCAGGTAGGCGGCCATGATCGGGATGTCGACCGTCTGGATCGATTGCAGGAACAGCAGTCCCATGCCCGGCCACTGAAACACGGTTTCGGTGATGATCGCGAAGGCGATGATGGAGCCGAGTTGCAGGCCGGTGATCGTGATGACCGGCACCAGGGTATTCTTCAGCGCGTGGCCGAAATTGACTGCACTATTGGATAACCCGCGCGCGCGGGCAAATTTGATGTAGTCCGTGCGCAGCACCTCAAGCATTTCCGCGCGGACAAGGCGCATGATCAAGGTCATCTGGAAGAGGCCCAGCGTGATCGCCGGCATGATCAATGCTTTCAAACCGCCTATGGTCAGCAGACCGGTGCGCCAGCCGCCGAGATCGATGACCGTGCCACGCCCGAAGGAAGGCAGCACGCCGAGAATGACGGCAAAGAGGAAGATCAATAGGATACCGATCAGGAACGTCGGCAATGATATTCCGATGAGCGATATCGTCATGAAGCATTTGCTGAGAAAACCGTCGCGGTTCAATCCGGTATAGACCCCCATGGGTACACCGACCAGGAGCGCGAAAAGTGCCGAGAGAATACTAAGCTCGAGCGTGGCCGGCATGCGTGCCACAATCATCTCGGTGACGGGCTTCTTGTGCTGATAGGAGATGCCGAAATCGAGCTGGATCGCATTGCCGACGAAACGCCCGAACTGCATGTAGAACGGATCGTTTAGACCGAGTTCGACGCGCAGGGCTTCGCGTTCCTCAAGAGTGGTCTCGATACCGACCATCTGATGCACCGGGTCGCCGACATAGCGGAACATGGCGAAGGCCACCAATGCCACGAAGAACATGACGAGTAGCGATTGCGCCAACCGGTTGATCGTAAATGCGAGCATCTTGGAGAAACCGAATGTGGCGTTCCGGCCGGCTCATCGTCGAACCGGCCGGGATGCCACGTCAGTTCTATTTGATGTTGACGTAGAACATCATGAACTGGTTGTCGGCCCGCTGGGCAAGCGTGACCTTGTCGCTCTTGCCCCAGGCGAGGCCTTGCTGATGCAGCGGGATGTACCCGAACTCATCATGCAGGGATTTGAAGGCGTCGGCGATCATGCCGTCACGCTTGGCCGCATCGGTTTCCACCAGCACACTGTCCGTCAATCCGTCAACGGTCTTGTTGCAGTAGTTGCCGAGATTGAATTTGCCGCGGCCGCCTTTTTCCTGACAGTTGATCAGGTTGTTGAGGACGTTCCAGCTGTCGAAACTGCCGGGCGTCCAGCCGAGCAGATAGAAACTGGTGTTGTAGGCCGGGCCCAGCACTTTCTTGAAGTACAGCGCCTTGGGCTGTGCCAGGAGCTTCACTTTGACGCCGATCTTGGCGAGCATGCCGGACACCGCAATACAGATTTGCTCGTCGTTGACGTAGCGGTTGTTCGGGCAGTCCATGCCGACTTCGAAGCCGTTCGCGTAGCCGGCATCCGATAGCAACGATTTGGCCTTCTTGGGATCATAAGCGTGGCGTTTGAAGTCACCGGATTTCGAAAACAGCTTCGGTGAAATCATGATCGCAGAGGGTGTCGAGAGATTCCGCATCACCTTCTTCTTGATCGCCTCGATATCGACCGCATGATAGAAGGCCGCGCGTACCCGCTTGTCTCTGAAAGGGTTTTTACCTTTGACGTTGGACTCGAGGAGCTCGTCGCGTCCCTGGTCGAATCCGAGGTAGATCGTGCGCAGTTCCGGACCTTTCAGCACCGAAGTGCCGGCATTGGCGTTAACCCGCTTGATGTCCTGCACCGGTACCGGATAGGCCATGTCGACCTGTCCCGACAACAGCGCAGCGACGCGGGTGGCGTCGGACCCAATCGGGGTCATGATCGCTTCGGTGACGTTGTGCTGCGGTTTGTCCCACCACCCTTTGAAGGGCTTGAAGACCGTCTTCACGTCGGTCTCGCGCTCGACGATCATGAATGGGCCCGTGCCATTGGAATGGAAGTTGGCATAGTTTTCCGTGCCCGCGGTCACGCTGGCCGGCTTCACCGCCTTGTTCTTCTCGGTCCATTCCTTGTCCATAATGAACCAGGTGGCCCATTCGGAATGGAGGATCGGGTTTGGACCCGGGGTAATGAAATCGACCGTGTGGCTGTCGACCTTGACGACTTTCACTTCGGGCCGGATGCGGGTTTTCAGATCGGAGCCATCGGCCCGCACGCGGGTTGCCGAGAAGACAACGTCGTCCGCATCAAACGTATTGCCGTTGTGAAACTTCACGCCTTTGCGTAGATGGAAGCGCCAGCGGGTCGGCTCGAGGATTTCCCAGCGCTCGGCCAGTGCCGGCTGGATATCGAGGTTCGGCCCACGCCGGATCAGCCCTTCATAGACGTTGCCCAGCATGCCGAGTGTAAAGGTCTCATTCAGCCCGTACGGGTCGAGCCCTTGCGCATCGCCCTGGAAGGCCCATCGAAGGGTTTTGGCATCGGCCGATTGCGCCAATGCGATAGTCGCCGCCGCCGCCAGTGCGACGCCTGTCAGTGTTTTTCGCATAGAATGTTCTCCCTGTAGACGGCTTGTTCGCTATTGCGCGAGGGCCGCATTTTTGAAAGTTCGAAGTTAAGGGAAATGTGGAAACTGTCAACAGCCTATGAGTGCGCGGTTCGAACAATCAAACGATTGTGACTGCTGGATCTTCGCGTTTATTCTGACCGTGATGCGAAAACTCCGTGCCTACCTTATTCTTGCCGGTCTGGTGGCGTTCGTCGGGTACTTCGGCGTCTACGAATTCTATGTCCGGCTCGTCGACAGTATAGGCCAGGGCTGGGCGCTCGCCGGCGCTGTCCTGATTGCGCTTGGCACCGTTGTTATTGCCGTGGTCGGCATCACGATGATCGAGACCCGGGTGCCGGTCACTCTTCCCCGAGCAAACGAAAGCCAAAATTATCGCCCCGACGAATGATGTGACCCATTGTCGGGGACGCGAAATGGGCCGGTGCGATTAAAGTATCTGTATCGGCGTAACGTTCGATTAGGGCCCGCCGTGTCTTGGCGGACTGGATGTGGTCCTCGCAGGCGCGGCTCGACCATTCCGGCCGTACGAGCTGCAGCGGATGGTGCATGACGTCGCCCGTCAGTACCGCGTCCGACCCGCCCGACGAAAGATTCAGGACGATATTGCCGGGCGTGTGGCCCGGTGCGGGTTCCAGTGAAATGCCGTGGTCGAGCTCATGGTCCGACTCGACAAGGACGGCCTGTCCTGCTTCCACGACGGGCAGGACACTGTCGTCATACACGTTCGGCACCGGGCCTTCGCTGCCATCTTTGTGACGCTGCTCCCAGAAATCGTGTTCTGTGCGGGCGAAAACATATTTCGCGTTCGGGAATGTCGGCACCCAGCGGCCGTCGATCAGCTGCGTGTTCCAGCCGACGTGGTCGACATGCAGATGGGTGCAAAGCACGTAATCGACTTCTTCCGGCTTCACCCCTGCTGCCTCGAGATCTGCAAGATAGGGCGTGTTCAACTGGTCGAACATGGGACGCCCGGGGCGTGTCTTGTGGTTGCCGACGCACGCATCGACCAGGATCGTGTGCCGCGGAGTGCGCAGGATGTAGGATTGAATGTTGAGAATGATCATCATCGATTCCGGATCGATGTAACGGGGCATCAGCCAATCCCGGTTCGCTTCGATGACGTCCTTCTGAGCGTCGGGCAGGAAGCCGAACACGTCGACGAACGGTCCCTCGCTCTCCACGACCCGGCTGATGGCGATCTCCCCTAACTGATGCATGTTCGGTCCCTTTTCCTGCGGTTTACGGCGAGCCTCGCGGCGTCAGATCCCAGACTAAATGGGCTCTGACGCTGGAGACGGATAAATAGGGAGGCGGCGGCTAGTACACCGCAACCGGGACGCCCATCGATCCGGTCGCGCCCTTGATCGGAATGGGCGAGTAGACGTACAGGAACGTGTAGACTCCGGCATCCGCCAATGCCTTCAGCTTCAGATTTTCCTGATTCACGATGCCGTGTCGCGCCTGCAGGTAGGTGTGAAGGCAGAAGACGCAGCCGGCTGGAACTTCGTTCGGTGTACCGGCACCGGGGACCGGGTCCGTTGCCGGCCAGGTATCGCCACCGGTGACGCCCGCCTTAACCTCTTCTGCGAGCCAGCGTGCGACGTCCATACCGACGCCAGGGCAACCGTTGTTGTACTTGGCGTTGTCGACGATCCAGTACTTTTCCCAGCCGTAGCGGAACAGGACGGCGTCGCCTTCCTGGAACTGGAAGTTTTCCATGCCTTGGCGCTTTAGAGCCTTTCGGACGTCATCCATGGTGGCGACCTGCCCGGCCTCCATCGACTCGACGCCACGAGCGCCAGCAATATCGATGAGGATGCCGCGGGCAATAATCGGGTGCAGTTTCTCGGTGCCGAGCTTTTTGAGGCCATAGGCGCTGTTCATCTCGGCCGCCGTGAAGCCGTTGTACCAACGCATCTTGTTCAGTTCGCCGGCATCTCCCAGTTGGACGCCAATATGCCCCAGCCCGTCGAACTGGGTGCCGACCTGGCCGACTTCCGTCGCCAGGAACTCGTCGTTGTACAACACCTTGCTGGCGCCAAAAGGACCGCCAGTGGGCGCTCCCGGAATGCGCATGCTGAACTTGCGCGCGCCGAAGAGCGGCATGTCGCTCGTATAGTCATGGCCGATCTTCATGGTCTTGCCCTGCTTGACCATGGCCAGCGCCCGCAGCACCACTTCGGGCTTCTTGTACCAATTGGTGGAGCCGGCCTCGTCGCCCGCGCCCCAAAGCTTGTTCGGCCACCACTTGGAGCCGAGCGGCGTTTCCATGACGTCGCCGTCGACCCACGGCGCGCCTTTGCAATCCTTCCAGTTCTTGTCGCTGCATGCCGCCGAAGCGCCGCCCGCGGCGAGCGCGAAGGCCAGCCCCGTGATGGCCGAAACGATGGTTCCCGTATTCATGATCTTATTCCTCCCGTGATTGCGTTTTTTCAGAACGTCTTACGTCCACGTTATCACGGAGGCGAAAAAACGAAACCCCAACGCGAGGGTTTGCATCGGGCCCTGCCGGAAAACCTCGTGTTCGTACGACTAGCCCATGCCGTGAAGCTCGATCTGCTCGTCACGAATGGCTTTCGGCGTGATCGAAGAGAAAGTTCAGCTGATAGCCGTATTCGCTATATCGGCGCACAACGTCCTCGCTCAGGAGCTTGGTAATCACAAACTTCTTCCAGTCGGCAAGTGCATCGAACGCATCTTTGACCGCAGGCTCCCGTCCAGACGAGTAGTTCATCGGCCCCTGCGCGAAAACACCCTCCAGATAGGACCGTTCTAAGGCGACATCGGTGTCTCCTGTGATGAGGCGGAACAGGGTCGAGAATGCTTTTTGCGAACGGGTAACCTCTTCGTACGGCATATGCAGGACGTTTTTGATCAAAATGTCTTTCTGCAATTGCGTGACATCGATTACCGTCGACAAGAAAATCAAAGTGTCATGATTTTTGAGATCCACATCGAACCTGTCCTGCAAGGCGACGGCAGTTTCTATGTTTTGTTCCACGATTTTGAAGCGGGACGTCTTGTACTCGGCACTCCGTTCCGCGTCGAATGTGTGGCGGCGATAAAACGAGAGTATTTGGCCGACTGGATTCCGGATCAGGTTGACGGCTCTGATGCTCCGCTTGGCTTGGCCTGATTTGAACCGGTTTAAAAAGTTACCCATCGTATATCCATGGACGTTGCCGATTGCAGCAAAATCGCCAAACATACGATGTGCGTCCAAGGCATCGCCGATCGTCATTTGTTGGAAGATAGTTTGGCCGCGGCGTATTTTGTTTAGATCTAGGCCCAGCGTTTGAAAATCTGGAATATCGTAAAATGACCGAATCGGGCTGCCGCTACCGGAAAGCTGAAATTCGGCTTCGCCATTTTCGTTTAAGCCAACAATGTCCGGGGGGAAATGATCGCCATGGCTGCACAATATGTCGGGGTGCCGGTTCAGCGACCAAGCTAACCAGTAGGTTGCAGTTCGTCCAAGCGAGGTAACGAGAAACCAAGAGGGATGCTTTGTTATTAAGTTGCTGTCCATGGTTCGCACGCAAATAAAACAAGAATTATATCTCATAAATACAGCTAAATGATTCGTTGGAAAAAATAAAGCACTCATAGAAACAAAATAATTTCATACTCATAAGATGCGGGTATAATAAATAAATTTACATGTTATGCCTTATTCGTGTTTGCTCCCATCGTCTTAACGCGGCGGCGGGGCTGTTAGCGCATGCTTATCTTGATGGGCCCGGCGCTCCAAACGAGAGCGGCTTAGGGCCGCGCCAAGGGCGATATGGAGTTCGGAAGCGGATCACGATAATCTTGGAGCTTTTGAATTGATCGCTGGAACTCGGCGTTGATAAAGGGTGTAAAAAAACGAAACCCCGGGCTGAGGGATTTGCACGGGGAGTGTTGGAAAGCCACGGCACATGGTGCCGCGGAGAAGCGTGCGTTCACACGCAGAGCCTATATTACGAAAACCAACCCGCTTATCACTTTTGGGCCTCAATGCGGTCCGAGAGAAAGTTCAACTGATAGCCATATTCGCTATACCGGTGCACAACATCCTCGCTCAGGAGCTTTGCAATCACAAACTTCTTCCAGTGCGCGAGCGCATCGAACGCTTCTTTGACCGCAGGCTCCTGTCCAGACGAGTAGTTCATCGGCCCCTGTGCGAAAACGTCGTCCAGGTAGGACTGTTCGATGGCGATATCGGCGTCTCCCGTGATAAGGCGCAACAGGATCGAGAATGCGTCTTGCGAGCGGGTAAGCTCCTCGTAAGGCATATGCAGAACGTCTTTGATCAGGATGTCTTTCTGCATCACCGTGACATCGATCACCGTCGACAGGAAAATCATGGTGTCGTGATCTTCGATATCGATATCGAATCTCTCTCGTATGGCGACGGCAAATTCTATGTTTCGTTCCACAATTTTGAAGCGGGACAATTTGTACTCGTCGCTCCGCTCCGCGTCGAAGCTATGGCGGCGGTAAAATGAAAGTATCTGGCCGACTGGGTTTCGGATCAGGTTGGCCGTGCCGATTTTGCGCTTCGCCTGACCTGCATTGTATCGGTTTGCGAAGTTACCCATCGAATATCCGTGGACGTTTCCGATTGCGGCGTAATCGCCAAACATGCGATGTGCATCCAGGACGTCGTCGATTGTCTTTTGTTGAAAGATAGTCTGGCCACGGCGCATTTTCTTTTGATCCATGCCCAGCGTCTGAAAATCTGGAATATCGTAAAACGACCGAATTGGGTTGCCGACACTGGAAAGTTCGAGTTCGGCCTGGCCATCTTCGCCTAAGCTAACGATGTCCGGGGGGAAATGATCGCCATGGCTGCACAATATATCTGGGTGCCGATTCAGGGACCAGGCAAGCCAGTAAGTTGCGGTTCGTCCAATCGAAGTGACAAGAAACCAGCACGGCTCAGTTATCATTGCGTTGCTATCTAAGAAATTCAGCGAACTACGATATCAATGCATCCTAAAATACACCTAGTAATTTCTCAATGAATTATAAATCGAAATAAAGTAATTCGAAAATTACTGCGATATCTCCATTAGTGTGCATTAGTTTGTATTCATTGCGATGTCTTCGTTTCTCATTCGCTTCTGCTGGGCCGGGAAGGCAGCGTTGGAGCATCAATCGGGGATAAAAAAAACGAAACCCCAGCGCGGGGGATTTGCACTGGGGTTCGTCGGAGAGCCACGGCGCCCGAAGGCGCGTGGACCCCTATAGGAACGAGGCTATTCGGCGGCGGCTGGTATCGCGGGGGATTGCAGCGCCAGTTCCATATCGAGGAACCGCGCCAGCGCGCGCATGCCGGCGCGAGGCGTTCCGGCAACGCCGGCATTCGCTTCCGCGTCGTCGTTGTAGTTCGTGTTGGTGTTGACGTCGTAGGTCCAGGCGGTGCCATCCTTGTCGAAGATCAGTTCGATACCGGAAACTTCGATGCCGTTCGCCGCCAGGAAGGCTTCGTAACGTGCGATATTAGGGTGCTCGAAATTATCGAGAATTTCGAAACGCGGACCCGGCGTTTCGCCGACCGGGCAAGCCTGATCTTCGATCTGGCAGACGTCGGCCGGGCAGAGTTCGAACCCTTGCGAGGTGTCGACCCGGACCGCGTAGAGGAACTTGCCGCCGACGAACTCGCATCGCACGATCGCGCCGTCCACCGACTGGATGTATTGCTGAATCAGGACTGTGCCGTCCGGCCCGGCGTCGAAACTATCGCTGTCGAGATAGCGGTCGACGGCTTCAACCGTCTGGAAGAGCTGTACCCCGGCGCCCTTGCCACCGCGGTTCGGTTTCAGCATTAGCGGTGCACCGAACTCCCGCGCGGCTTGCCGGATCGAGTCCTTGCCGACGGCGACCATCGTGCGGGGTACGCGGATGCCGAACGCGCCGAGTGCGGCGTACTGCTTGACCTTGCTGACTTCGAGCTCCAGCGCGCGGCTGTTGTTGACGACACGGCGGCCGTGCGCTTCCAGCCAGGCCAGGACGCTGGCGGTATATTCCGGGGCATGAACATGGCCGCGGGTGTGCGAAGAAGCGCTCATCCGATTGTAGAACACACCGGCGGGCGGTGGCGCTGAGAAGTCGAAATGGCCGCTGTCCAGGTGCCATTCGGTGTACGGAGTACGGCCATCCGCCAAAGCATCGCGCAATGGCGGCAGCCAGGCGGCATTCTCGTGAATGATGTGGACTTTGTTCATGACAGAACTCCGTGTGAAGTGCCTAAATTCACGTAAAATTTATGTGTTTTATTTATTAATGCAAAAGATAGTGTGGTTCATTCGTTTGTAAAGGGAAATTCTGTGTAAATGTTTCGTGATCATGTGCGGCACGTTGCTGCGATACGGCACATGGCTGCGCGTAACCGTTGGTTCACTTGCCTGTCATGCGGGTGTAGGATGCGGGCACGCTGCACCGCCTGTTCACATCATGCCGAGGAAGCGCCATGAACGACCTGCCCAATTCGCCGGAAAGCCGCGATATCGCGTCGGTTCTGCATGCCTATACGAATCTGAAGAAACACCAAGAGACCGGCCCGATGGTCATGCGGAAAGGCAAGGGCATCTGGGTCTATGACGAAAGCGGCAAGGCCTATATCGAGGGGCTTGCCGGATTGTGGTGCACATCGCTGGGCTTCGGAGAGGAACGGCTGGTCGCCGCTGCCACGAAGCAGATGCGGGAGCTACCCTTCTATCATGTCTTCGCGTCGAAAACGCACCATCCGGCCATCGAGCTGGCGGAGCGGCTTTTGGCGATCGCACCGGTGCCGATGTCGAAGGCCTTCTTCGCCAATTCCGGATCGGAGGCGAACGATTCCGTTGTCAAGCTCGTCTGGTATTACAACAACGCGGTGGGACGGCCGGAAAAGAAGAAGATCATCAGCCGGCTCAAGGGTTATCACGGCGTGACGGTCGCCGCGGCCAGTCTTACCGGACTGCCCGCCAACCACATGGATTTCGACCTGCCGATTGCGAACATAACGCATGCCGATTGTCCGCATTATTATCGGTACGGGGCGCCGGGGGAATCGGAAGAGGATTTTGCCACGCGGCTCGCCGAAAGCTTGGAGAAGCAGATTCAGGACGAGGGGCCTGAAACCGTTGCCGCGTTTATCGCCGAACCGGTGATGGGCGCCGGCGGCGTGATCGTGCCGCCGAAGACCTATTTTGAAAAAATTCAGGCTGTCTTAAAGAAGCATGACATTCTGTTCATTGCCGACGAAGTTATCTGCGGCTTCGGGCGCACGGGGAACATGTTCGGTAGCGAAACCTACAATTTACAGCCGGATATGATGACGATGGCGAAGGCGCTGTCGTCCGCCTACATGCCGATTTCCGCGGTCCTGATCAACGACAAGATATTCGATGCGATCAGTGCCAACAGTGACAAGATCGGCACCTTTGGCCATGGCTTCACCTACTCCGGGCACCCGGTGCCGGCGGCTGTGGCGGTGGAAACGCTGAAGATCTATGAGGAGCGGGACATCGTTGGCCATGTACGCGGCGTCATGGGCCGGTTCCAGAAGCGTCTGCGCGATTTCGCCTCCCATTCGATGGTTGGTGAAGTGCGGGGCGTCGGGTTGGTTGGTGCGGTCGAATTGGTACGGGACAAGGAAACCAAGGAACCGTTCGATCCGTCGCATGCCGTCGGCGCCTATGTCACGGGGCAGGCGCAGGAAAACGGCTTGATCGTGCGGGCCATGGGCGACTCGGTCGCATTCTCGCCGCCGCTGATTATCACGGAGGCGGAAATTGACGATATGTTCGACCGGTTTGAGAAAGCGCTCGATATCGGTACAACGATGGCGGCTGGTCTCGACTAGAGCGGATCAAGAATAACCGCGCGCGACTGCTTGCGAAGACTAGGTTTAAGCAAAATTCAATTCTTTGAATTTTGCGATCAGGACACCAAATGGTGTTTAGCAAGAGATGCGATCGGTCGATTGCCGTGCTGTCGAAAGTGCGGCAATTTGGCTGTGGTTCAGATCTGTATTTAAGCTAGTCTTAATGTTAACCAAGCGAGACTGAACCGAGCAGATACACTTTGCCTTGAGGGTGGCGCCGTGGACTACCAGGACTTCTTTTCAGACAAACTTTCCGAACTGAGGAACAGCGGCGATTACCGTGTGTTCGCTGATCTGGAGCGAGAGGCCGGTGCGTATCCCAAGGCCGTGTTCCGCGAAGGCGGCCAGCAGGCCCCGGTAACCGTCTGGTGTTCGAACGACTATCTAGGTCAGGGCCAGAATCCCGACGTTATCGCGGCCATGCATGAGGCGCTCGATAATTGCGGCGCCGGTGCTGGCGGCACACGCAATATTTCCGGAACGAATCACTACCATGTCCTGCTTGAACGGGAACTCGCCGATCTGCATCAGCGCGAAGCGGCATTGCTGTTCACCTCTGGGTACGTGGCCAATATGACCGCGTTGTCGACTCTGGGCATGCGGCTACCGGGCTGTCTGATCTATTCGGACGCGTGGAACCACAACTCGATGATCGAGGGAATCCGGCATAGCCGTGCAGACAAGCGCGTGTTCAAGCACAACGACCCGGCCGACCTCGACAGGTTGATGCGGGCGGACGACCCGGACGCCCCCAAGATGGTCGTATTCGAATCGGTTTATTCGATGGACGGCGATATCGCCCCGATTGGCGAATTGCTCGATGTTTGCGAAAAATACAAAGCGATCAGCTACCTCGACGAAGTACACGCCGTCGGCATGTACGGGCCGAACGGCGCGGGTGTGGCCGAACGGGATGGCGTCATGGACCGTGTCACGGTCATGCAGGGAACGCTGGCCAAGGGCTTCGGTGTCGTCGGCGGTTACATTGCCGCGACGGGCGCCCTGATCGATTTCGTGCGCAGTTTCGGCAACGGTTTCATTTTCACCACGTCGATGCCCCCGGCCGTGGCGGCAGGGGCACTCGCCAGCGTTCGCTATGTGCGGAACGCGCAGCACCTGCGCGACCGGCATCAGGAGCGCGCGCGGACGCTGACGGCAAAGCTGACGGAAGCGGGCATTCCGGTCATGCCATCGGTCAGTCACATCGTTCCTGTCCTCGTTGGCGACCCAAGGCTGTGCAAGCAGGCAAGCGACGCCCTGATGGACCGCTACAGCATCTATGTGCAGCCGATTAACTATCCGACTGTGGCCCGTGGGACGGAACGGCTCCGGATTACCCCGACGCCGTTGCACACCGACGAGATGATGGACGATCTGGTGGTGGCGCTGGTCGATGTCTGGGGCGAACTTTCGCTGAAATGGGCCGCATAGCCTGATTCACTATTGCCCGGTCATGCAATTGGGTGATGAATTCGCCGATAAACGCGCTATATACTGATCGTCTGAATCGTTAAGGGTTTTGGGAATGTATCGCGACAATACCCTAATACCGACGGAAGCCATTAGACTGGCGGCGCTTGGCAGCCTCGCGGAAGGCGATAAGCAGTACGCGGCGCTTGCGAGCGATATTCGCTACTTCGTGGCGCGTGTTGCAGGCCCGTCTCTCGACCTTCTTGGGACTTCGCTGGAGTTGCTGTCCTACGAGGAGCTGGCGGTTCCTGTCGACGGCGGCACGATACAGGATAGTTCGGTGCTGCAAATTACCGACAGCGGACGGGAGATGTTCCATACGCTGATGACCTCCAATGTCCGGGCGCCCGTCAATGACGTCAGCAAGCTCGTAATCGCGCTAAAGATGCGGTTTATGCACCTGCTGTCGGAAGACGACAAACGCGATCAGGTCGATATGCTCTCGGAGATGTGCGAAGTCGAGCTGGCTCGTCTTCGCGAGCTTCGGGGTGGCTACGATCGGGAACCGCTTGCCCAGTGGCTCGATCTGGAAATCGCTCAGCTCAATGAGCGTTTCGACTGGTTCCGGAATCTCGACGCCGAGTCCTGATCAGTAAACGTGTTGCCCGCCGGTGACGAAAATCTCGGTCCCGGTAACGTATCCAAAATCAGCCGTGCAGAGGCGATAGACGCATCCCGCGACTTCTTCGGGCGTGCCCATGCGGTGCATCGGAATCCGGTTGATGAGCGGTTCATATTCGGCGCCGATCATCTCGGTTTCGATTTCACCCGGGGCCACGGCGTTCACGCGCACGCCCAGCTGCGCGAACTCGACGGCCATTTCCCGCGTCAGCGCGGACAATGCAGCCTTCGACGTGGAATAGGCGGATCCCGCAAAAGGATGTATCGCATGGCCGGCAATCGACGTGATGTTGACAATTGAGCCGCCTTCCTTTTGCGCTCCGCGCCGTAAGGCGGCGGCGAAGCCACGGGCCAAGATGAGCGGCGCAAAGAGGTTCAACTCGAATACTTCGCGCCAGCGCTCGATATCGCCGTTCAGGCATCCGAGCCGTTCTTTGTACGGCGTCTTCGGGGACACGGCGGCATTGTTCACCAGCGCATGCAGCGGGTCGTCGCCGAGAAAATCGTTCGCTTCGGCGACGAAGGCGTCGACGGCACCGATATCCGCCAGGTCTGTTGGGAAGTGATAGGCCCAGTTCGGGTCGCGCTTGCAGTGCTCCGGAATATCGTCGCGGCTGCAACTGATGATCCGCCAGCCTTCGTCGGAAAATCGCTGTACCGTCGCATGTCCAATGCCGCGGCTGGCGCCGGTCAGCACGACTGTTTTGCGTTGTTCGGTCATTTCTTGATCCTAACGGATGTAGCGCGGCAGGTTTGAACTCTACGGGATGGCAGGGTGGTATTCCTCATACCCCTCGGGATCCTGGTGAATAAGGACTTCCGCGCCCGAGAACGCCTCGCTGATTTCCAATTCTACCTGGTCCGAGATGAGGTGTGCATCCATCAACGTCATATCGCCGTCCAACTCCAGATGCAGTTGAATGAAAACGTCCGAGCCTGAACGGCGCGTCCGCAAATCATGTATGCTGCAAACATCTTTATGCCGGCCGGCGATTTCGCGGATGCGCTGTCGATCTTGTTCCGGCAACTCGCGGTCCATCAACATGTCCAAGGCGCTTCTTAAAATGCGCCAGGCCCCGAACATAAGATACAAAGCGACAAATGCGCCGGTCAGGGGGTCGATGAACGGGGCGTCCAGCATTGGCGTCAAAATCAAGGCTGCGATAACCGCGATGTTGATCAGCAGGTCGCTTTTGTAGTGCAGTGTATCCGCCGCGATTGCGAGCGAATTCGAGCGTTTGACGACGTAGTGCTGAAACAGCACGAGGGCGAGCGTGAGGACGATCGACCCGACCATCACGATAACGCCGATATCGGTTGCCGCAATTGGCTGCGGCTTAAAGAGCCGGGACCCGGCCTCGAATAAGACGATAACCGCCGAACCGGCGACGAAGGCCGATTGCGCCATCGCCGCCAGGGCTTCCGCCTTGCCATGACCGAACCGGTGTTCTCGGTCAGCCGGAGTCAGCGCGTGCCGAACGGCGACGAGAGTCACGATCGAGGCAAGGCCGTCGAGCAGCGAGTCGACCAAAGTGGACAGCATGGCCACGGATCCCGTGAGGGACCATGCGATGAGTTTGGCGGATATGAGTATCGCAGCGACCGACACTGAGGCGTAGGTCGCAAGGCGCATCAGCCGCGCCGACTGATCGGTGGGACCAGCGGATGTCTTTACATTGTCGGCGGCGGTCATGGGAAGAGCCGTTCGGTGCGCCAGCCATCGGATTGCCGCGTATAAACCGTTCGTTCGTGTAGCCGGAATGTGCCGTCGCTCCAGAATTCAATCTGATCCGGCGGTACGCGGTAACCGGACCAGAAGGGGGGGCGGGGAATCGTACTGATGCCGAATTTTGCCGTATGTATCGCGATTTGTTTCTCGAGATCGTGCCGACCTTCCATCGGATGCGATTGCTTGCTGGCCCAGGCGCCGATTTGGCTGCCGCGGTCGCGGGTCGCGAAGTAGGCGTCGGCCACCGCATCCTCTACCAGAACGGCCGGGCCTTCGATCCGGATTTGCTTTTTTAACGATTTCCAGTGAAACAAAAGGGAAACATAGGCGTTTTCAACGATATCACCACCCTTCCGGCTTTCCAGATTGGTGTAAAAAACGAAACCGTCGCTATCGAACTGCTTCAGTAGTACCATCCGCGACGACGGCCGTCCCCGGGGGTCGACGGTCGAAACGGACATGGCCGACGGGACGTCGATTTCTTTTGCTTCCGCCTCGCTATACCATTTCTGAAATAGCGTGAAGGGTTCGTCCAGGTTTGTATTTGGCATGATTAATAAATATATAAGTCGCTTAAGGTATTGTTAGTGGTGATACGGGGATTCGACGGAACTGATACGCGTGGCATTTTATTGCTGTCGCGAGTAAATCAAAAGCCTCGAATCTCATATCAAACCAAAGTTCGATATGAGGACTTTCGTGATGAAAAGACTGATTTCTCTTATTGCCGTCGTGCTGCTCGTCGGGGCGTGCGCCGGGGATCAAGGTCAAAAGCAAACTGGAGGGACCTTGCTGGGCGCAGGTCTCGGCGCGCTCGCAGGCTCGCAGATCGGGTCGGGCACGGGACAGCTCGCTGCGGTCGCCATTGGTGCGCTGGCCGGCGCATATGTCGGAAGCGAAGTTGGAAAGTCGCTTGATCGGGCGGACCGGATTGAGATGGAAAATTCCACGCAGCGTGCGCTGGAAACCGCGCCGTCCGGGCAGACCGTTGCATGGCGCAATCCGGACAGCGGAAATTCCGGCACGATCGTTCCGCAGCCTGCCGTGCAAGCCGACTCGGGCGAATATTGTCGGGAGTATCAACAGACCATCACCGTCGGTGGCAAGTCGGAGCAAGCCTATGGCCGGGCCTGCCGGCAGCCGGACGGTAGCTGGAAAATCGTTAAGTAATTTGGCGCGACGCAATCCGGCATCCCTGGCCCAGGTCAATATGGCTCTTGAGCGATGAAAAACCCGTATGAAGTTCTGGGCGTGCCGCCGTCCGCTTCGCAGGCGGATATCAAATCGGCGTACCGGACGCTTGCCAAGGAACTGCACCCGGATATGAATCCGGGTGATACGATTGTTGAACAGCGCTTTAAGGAAGTGACGGCGGCCTATGAGATGCTGTCGAACGAGGAGAAACGGGCGCAGTTCGACCGCGGTGAGATCAATCCCGACGGGTCGCCTCGGATGGACGGTATGTTTCGCCAAGCCCGTCAGGGCGCGGCCGGCGCTGACTTCGAGGATCTGGTTGCGGACCTGTTCGGACGCCGGCGGCGGCCGCGGCAGGCCAAGGGTAAAAGTGTTACCTATTCCGTCCATGTCCCGTTTCTGGAAGCGGCGCGAGGCGGCGTGCAGCGCGTCCGGCTCCATGACGGCAAGACCATCGAGGTAAACATCCCGCCGGCAACGAGCGACGGCGACAGCTTGCGTCTGAAGGAACAAGGCATGCCGGGGGTTGGCGGTGGCCCGAACGGCGACGCGTTCGTGGAAGTACAGGTCGACCCGCACCCCTACTTCGTGCGCGACGGTCTCGATATTCGCGTCGATGTGCCGATCACCCTGACCGAGGCGGTACTTGGTGCCAAGGTCAACACACCGACCGTGCACGGCACCGTATCGGTGGCGGTTCCCGAAGGGTCGAGCAGCGGCCGCATCCTGCGCCTGAAGGGGCGTGGCCTCGAAAAAGATGGGAAGAAGGGCGACGAGTTCGTCCGACTCATGATTCATTTGCCGGAGAAAACGGATTCCAAGCTCACGGAGTTCGTGCGATCCTGGACAAAACAGAGCGATTACGACGTGCGCAAGAAGGCGGGCTTCGAATAAACGTAAGACCCGATATTTTTTATGTTTTTTGCTGGGAAATCTGCGAGCTTGTTTTGGACGCAAGGGCGCAGTGTTGGTAGGATGGCGCGTGGTCTCAAAGCGTAGGAAGGGGAGGGCATGACCGAGGCGAAGTCAATAATGGCCGGAAAGCGGGGCCTTGTCATGGGCGTCGCCAACGACCGATCGCTTGCCTGGGGAATCGCACGCTGCGCGGCGGAGCACGGCGCGGAGCTCGCCTTCACCTTTCAGGGCGACGCGCTGGAAAAACGGGTGCGCCCGCTGGCTGAATCGGTGGGCGCCAAGCACGTTATGTCCTGCGACGTTACCGACGATGCCAGCGTCGATCGGACCTTTGCAATCCTAGGCGAAGCGTGGGGCGAGATCGATTTCGTCGTTCATGCGATTGCATTCTCCGACAAGGAAGAACTCAAAGGAAAATACATCAACACGTCCCGTGAGAACTTCAATCGCACGCTCGATATTTCCTGTTATTCCCTAACCGCTGTCGCACAGCGCGCCGTGCCGTTGATGACGAACGGCGGCAGCCTGCTGACATTGACCTATTTCGGCGCGGAGCGGGTCATGCCCCACTACAATGTCATGGGGGTTGCCAAGGCTGCCCTGGAGGCGAGTGTCCGTTATCTGGCAGCCGATCTCGGCGGTCAGCGGATTCGCGTCAACGCGATCTCCGCGGGACCGGTGAAGACTCTTGCGGCGTCGGGGATCGGCGACTTCCGGTATATCCTGAAATGGAACGAGCTGAACTCGCCGTTGCGGCGCAACGTCAGTATCGAAGAGGTTGGTGGCGCCGGCCTGTATCTGCTGAGCGATCTGAGCTCGGGGGTGACGGGCGAAGTTCATCACGTGGACTGCGGCTACAATACGGTCGGCATGGTGGCCGTGGACGCGGCAGAGGAGGTCTCCGAGCTGTTGGCGGGGATCAAGGCGAAGTCCTAACGGACTGCTAGAACGATGTCGTCGAACAGCTTCGGCCAACTCTTCCGCGTCACGACATGGGGCGAAAGTCACGGTGCGGCGATTGGCTGCGTAATCGACGGCGTGCCGCCGCTTATTCCCATCTCCGAACCTGAAATTCAGGAATACCTCGACAAGCGGCGTCCAGGCCAGTCCCGGTTTACGACACAGCGGCGTGAGCCGGATGCGGTGCGTATCGTCTCCGGCGTATTCGAAGGGGTGACGACGGGAACGCCGATCAGTTTGATCATCGACAACGTCGATCAGCGGTCGAAAGATTACAGCGAGATCAAGGATAAATTCCGTCCCGGCCACGCGGATTACACCTACTGGAAAAAATACGGCATCCGCGACTACCGCGGTGGCGGCCGCTCGTCGGCGCGCGAGACGGCGATGCGCGTTGCGGCGGGCGCCGTTGCTCGCAAGGTGCTGGGCGATGCGGTTTCCATTCGTGGCGCGCTGGTGCAGGTCGGCGATTCCGCGGTCGACCGATCGAAATGGGACTGGGACGAGGTTCCGCGCAATCCGTTTTGGTGTCCAGATGCCGATACGGCGAGCGGCTGGGAAAAACTTCTCGACAAGGTGCGCAAGGCGGGCTCCTCGACGGGTGCGGTTATTGAAGTGACGGCATCCGGCGTGCAGGCCGGCCTCGGCGCTCCGGTCTACGGCAAGCTCGATGCCGACATCGCAGCCGCCATGATGAGCATCAATGCCGTCAAAGGCATTGAAATCGGCGCAGGATTTGCCGCGGCGGGGCTGTCGGGCGAAGACAATGCGGATGAGATGCGCATCGATAACAGTGGAAACGTGCGCTTTCTGTCGAACGCGGCAGGCGGCGTGCTGGGCGGAATTTCGACGGGGCAGGACATCGTCATCCGATTTGCGGTGAAGCCAACAAGCTCGATCCTCGCGCCGCGCAAGACCGTAACCACGGACGGTCGGGAGACGGAAATTTCGACCAAGGGGCGGCACGATCCCTGTGTCGGCATCCGCGCGGTCCCGGTCGGCGAGGCGATGCTGGCCTGCGTGTTGGCGGACCATCTGCTCCGCCACCGCGCGCAATGCGGTTAGGAGCCATGCGACTCTTCGGGCGGATCATCCTCTATATTCTCGCGTCTATCGGCGGCGTGGTTACGATTGCCCTTACCGCTCTGATCGTCATTGCTGTTTTGCACAGCCCATCCGAACCGGAGGTCCCGGACCGCATCGTCCTGCGCCTCGATCTCGATCAGGGAATTAGCGATGGCCGTTCCGATGATCCTTGGCGGAAGCTTCGCGGCGATGACACCCTGTATCTTCGCGACATCGTCACGACATTGGAGGCGGCAGGAAACGACGATCGGGTCGCCGGGCTGGCCGTGCGGCTGGGCGGTGCGCGGATCGGCGTCGCCCACGCGCAAGAACTGCGCGACGCAATCGCCGCGTTCCGGTCGGGCGGTAAATTCACTATGGCGTTCGCCGAGACATTTGGCGGTCTCGGCAGCGCCACATCGGAATATTATCTAGCTTCTTCGGTCGAAGATATCTGGATGCAGCCATCCGGCTTGCTGGCCCTGCTTGGGATCGGTCTGGAAACGCCCTTTCTTAAGGGGGCGCTCGACAAGGTCGGCATAAAGCCTGAATTTGAACAACGTCACGAGTACAAGTCTGCTGTTGAGGCTTTCACCCGCAGCGACATGAGCGCGCCGTCGCGTGTTTCGCTCACCCGCGTCATCGAGTCTTGGATGGGGCAGATCGTTGCCGGGATCTCTGCCGCGCGGCAAATTGACCCGCAAACGTTGCGGGCACTGATCGACCGCGCGCCGTTTCTCGCCGAAGAAGCCCGTGCGGCGAAGCTGATCGACGAGCTTGGCTATTGGGATGCGTACTCGAAAGCTGCCAAGAAACGCGGCGGTGAAGGTGCGGTGCCGATGGATCTGGCCCGTTATGCGGCGATACGGGACGTGCCAGAAGAGGCAGGGCCGAACGTGGCGCTCATCTACGGTGTCGGGCCGATCGAGCAGGGCGCTGCCGAGAACAGCCCGTTCGACTCCGAGCGTTTCGCCGCGGGCAGCGTGGCGAAGGCGATTAATGGCGCGGTCGACGATGCGTCGATTGCGGCGATCCTTCTGCGGGTCGACAGCCCGGGCGGGTCGTATATCGGTTCCGATACGGTGTGGCGCGCGGTGAAACGCGCCCGCGACAAGGGAAAGCCGGTGATTGCTTCGATGGGCAAGTACGGTGCCTCCGGCGGTTACTTCGTTTCGATGGCCGCTGACAAGATCGTCGCCCTGCCGGCCACGGTGACCGGGTCGATCGGCGTCTTCGGCGGCAAGGTGTCGACGGCGGAATTATGGGAAAAGCTCGGCATCCACTGGGCGCAGGTCGGCGTTGGCGCTCATTCTGGAATGTGGAGCCAGATTTATCCGTTCTCGCCATCGGCCGCTGCAAGACATAGTGCGGTTGTGGACTTCATCTATCGGGATTTCACCGAAAAGGTCGCCGCCGACCGTGCGTTGCCGAAGGGCCGTCTGGACGCAGTCGCGCGCGGGCGGGTCTGGAGCGGCGAGGATGCTTTGAAGGCCGGTCTTGTCGATGCGCTCGGTGGATTTTCCGTCGCCGTGGACCTGGTTCGCGAAGCGCTTGAACTGCCTGCCGATGCACCGCTGAATATCACTGTCCTGCCGGAACCGGTATCGCCGCTCGAACGGATTCAGAAAGCGATTGCCGACGGTATGCCGTTATCGCAAGCGTTCGCCGGTGTCTTTGCCGCGCCGTCACCGTCCTACGATGCCGTCTTGCGGTCGCTTGAGCCGGTAATCGGCGATACCAGTGTCTTCCAACCACCCGCCGGCGTGTTGCAACTGCCGCCGTTCCGGGTGGTTCGCTAACCAAAATTGCTAAAGGCCGCGATGTGCGGCGATCAGGAACTCCTTGTTGCCTTTCGCACCGGTAATCGGGCTGTCGACAATGCCATCGACGGTCCAGGCGGACTGGTCGCCAAGCCATTGACGGACGGTTTCGCAGGCCTGCTCGTGATGCGCCGGGTCGCGGACGATGCCGCCCTTGCCGACGGCATCCCGCGCCAATTGGAATTGCGGCTTGATCAGGGCGATCAGGATGCAGCGGGGGCCGGCGAGCGAGAGCGGTGCGGCGAGCACTTTTTCCAGCCCGATAAAGCTCGCATCGCAGACAATCATGCCGACCGGTACCGCGATGTCATCCGGCGTCAGGTTTCGGGCGTTGACGCCTTCCATGACGGTGACGCGGGGGTCTTCGCGCAGCGTCCAGGCAAGCTGACCGCGGCCGACGTCGATGGCGAACACGCGTGCTGCGCCGCGCGAAAGAAGAACTTCCGTAAACCCGCCCGTCGACGCGCCAATATCGAGACAGTTCATCCCGGTCGGGTCGATGCCGAAGTGATCGAGGGCCTGCACCAGTTTGAGGGCGCCGCGGGAAACCCAAGGATGCTCTGGACCGCGCATTTCCAACGGCGCATCCGCCGCCAGCGTTTCTCCCGCCTTGTCGATCCGCCGTTCGCCTGAGAATACCAGGCCCGCCATGATTGCCGCTTGCGCGCGCGTACGGCTTTCCGCGAGGTTTCGGTCAACGAGCAGAACGTCGGCCCGCTGCTTGCGGGGCCGTTTGCCGGTCACGAGCGGTGCCCCTTCGGGTTAGGCGCGCGCCGGCTCCTCGACGGTCTCGCGGCCCAAGGCGGCAAGCGCCATGTCGACGATGTGGTGCGCATTGATGCCCGCTTCGTCGTTCTGATTGTACTGGCTTTCATGATCGATAAAGAAGTCAGGCAGACACATCTGACGAACCCGGAGTCCCGAATCCAGCAGGCCCTCGTTCGCGAGGAATTGCAGCACATGGCTACCGAATCCGCCAATCGCGCCTTCTTCGATCGTGATCAGCACCTCGTGTTCCTTGGCCAATTGCCGGATCATGTCTTCGTCGATCGGTTTTGCAAAACGCGCATCGGCAACCGTAGTCGACAGCCCGCGGGACGCCAGTTCTTCTGCTGCTGTTAGCGATTCACTCAAACGCGTTCCGAGGGAGAGGATCGCCACCGTCGTACCTTCGCGGACGATCCGTCCTTTGCCGATTTCCAGCGGAATGCCTTTCTCCGGCATATCGACTCCAACGCCCTCACCGCGCGGATAGCGGAAGGCGGAGGGGCGGTCGTCGATTTGCACCGCCGTCGCGACCATATGGACGAGTTCCGCCTCATCGGCCGCTGCCATGACGACGAATCCGGGCAGACAGCTCAGATAGGTGATATCGTAGGCGCCGCAATGTGTCGTGCCGTCCGCACCGACGACGCCGGCCCGGTCGATAGCGAACCGGACGGGCAGACTTTGCAGCGCGACGTCATGAACGACCTGATCGTAGGCGCGCTGCAGGAAGGTCGAATAGATCGTTGCAAACGGGCGCATACCCTGCGCGGCGAGGCCCGCAGCGAATGTGACGCCATGCTGTTCGGCGATACCAACGTCAAAGGTGCGGTCGGGAAAGGCGTCCGCGAATAGATTTATGCCGGTACCCGATGGCATCGCGGCGGTAATCGCGCAGATGCGGTCGTCTTCCTTCGCTTCTTTTATCAGGCTTTCCGCGAAGACCTTCGTATAGGCCGGCGCATTCGATTTGCCTTTTTGCTGCGCGCCCGTGATGACGTCGAACTTCGAGACGCCATGGTATTTGTCGTCCGATTTCTCCGCCGGGTCGTAGCCCTTGCCCTTCTGCGTCACACAGTGAATCAGGATTGGCCCCGGCATCGTGTCGTCGCGGACATTCTTTAGGATCGGCAACAGATGATCGAGGTTGTGGCCGTCGATTGGCCCCACATAGTAGAAGCCCAGCTCCTCGAACAGCGTGCCGCCGGTCACCATGCCGCGAGCATACTCCTCCGCCCGTTTTGCGACCGTTTCGACCGATTTCGGGAATTTGTGCGCGATTACGCCACCCAGGTGGCGCAAGGAGCGGAACTGTTTGGAGGAAATCAATCGGGAAAGATGCGCGCTCAGCGCGCCGACGGGCGGCGCAATCGACATGTCGTTGTCGTTCAAAATGACGATCAGGCGTGCATCCATGGATCCTGCGTTGTTCATGGCTTCGTAGGCCATGCCGGCACTCATCGCGCCGTCGCCGATCACGCAGATCACGTTTCGCGGATCGCCCTGAAGATCGCTCGCGACCTTGTACCCGAGCCCGGCCGAGATCGAAGTCGAGCTATGCGCCGCGCCGAAGGGGTCGTATTCGCTTTCCGAGCGCTTCGTAAATCCGGACAGGCCGCCGGCTTGCCGCAGTGTCCTAATCCTGTCGCGCCGGTCGGTCAGGATCTTATGGGGGTAACATTGATGCCCGACATCGAAGATCAATTTGTCGTTAGGCGTGTCGAAGACGTAATGGATTGCCGTCGTCAATTCGACGACGCCAAGCCCGGCGCCGAGATGTCCGCCGGTCATGGAGACCGCATCGATCGTTTCATTTCTTAGTTCGTCGGCAAGTTGGCGAAGTTGCGACTCCTCCAGCTTTCGTAGATCGGCCGGCACGTGGACCGTATCCAGCAGCGGTGTTTCGAGGCTCACCTTCGGTCTCCCTCTCGTTCTAATTCCGTCTTTCGACGACGAAGTTCGCCGCGGCCCGCAAGGGGTCGGCAGACTCGTCAAACGCGGCTAGGTGTTCCGCCGCTTGATTCGCAAGAAGCTTTGCTTGCGCTCTTGCCCTCTCTACTCCCAGGATCGACACGAATGTCGCTTTCCCTGCGACCGCATCTTTTCCGACCGCCTTGCCTGTTTCCTCTATTGTCCCCTCTACGTCAAGCAAGTCATCGGCAATTTGGAAGGTCAACCCCAAATCATGCGCATATCCGCGTAAGGCTTCGCGTGCATCCGACGACGCCCGGCCCAGAATTGCACCTGCTTCACAAGAAAATGCGATTAAAGCGCCGGTTTTCAAGCGCTGCAGGCGGGTAATTCCGCCTATGTCCAGTTCGATTTTTTCAGCTTCGAGGTCGAGCATCTGCCCGCCGACCATGCCATGTGCGCCTGCCGCCGACGCCAGTGCGGCGACAAGTTCGGCCCGAACATTGCCGTTTTCGTGCGTACGGCGGTCGGCCAGAACCTCAAATGCCATTGTCAGCAGGGCGTCTCCAGCAAGTATCGCCGTCGCTTCGTCGAATTGCTTATGGACAGTCGGCTGGCCGCGCCGCAGGTCGTCGTCGTCCATGGCAGGAAGATCGTCATGGACGAGCGAATAGCAATGCACAAGCTCGATCGCCGCGGCGACGCGGAGGGCAGAGGTTCGGCTGACCGAAAAAAGCGCAGCACTCTGCACCACAAGAAAGGGGCGAAACCGCTTGCCGCCGCCAAGGGTTGCGTAGCGCATCGATTCGAAAAGGCGGGCTTCGTGGCCTTCCTCGACCCGCAATATCTTGTCCAGAACATCTTCAACGTCTTGCGCCGTGGTTCTGAGCGCCTTTTCAAGCGCAAGCATCGCGGGATCAGCCAATATTCGTAGGCGCCGTTTCCGCGCCCCCGTTACCCGTAAAGGAGATCTTTTCGACCCGGTTCTTTGCCTCGGCAAGCTTGGTTTCGCAATGCTTCTTCAAGGCTGCCCCTCGCTCATAGGAGGCGATGGCGTCGTCAAGCTTCCCTTCCCCGGATTCCAGTGAGCGGACGATTTGCTCGAGTTCGTTCAGGGCATCTTCGAAACCCAGCTTCTCGATATCTTCCGTCGCGCCGTCCATGCGTTTCCTCTTGAAAAATCTATGATTCCACGCGGCGGAGTTTAATCGCGAGGCAAGAACCTGTCCAAGGCTATGTTGCAGTAAGGTTAAATCGGGCCGCTAGGAGCCTGTCGGAGTAATGCTTATGGTCTGCACTGCGTTTTCAAGGGGTTGGGTTAGGATGGTGTCGTGTGGCGATGCCGGGGGCATCGCGAGCGACGCCGGACGACATCCCAACCCCTTGAAAACGCCGCCCTTTGGGTCGAGCAGAGAAACGTGCATGCTGCGTCGGGGGGGGGCTTGACGATGCTTCCGGCATCGCCGGCGCACCCTCTCCTAACCTGCACGTTTCTCTGCTCGATGCAGGCCGTAAGCATTACTCGGACAGGCTCCTAGCCTCCTCTACAGGCTGCCGCCAACGCGGCCCGGCCGGACCGTTAACAATTGTTTCAGAGCTTCCCGTTACCGTCATAGCCACGCCATCCGGACAACCGAGATGGGGTTATATCCGGAGGGGTTGTACGCCGCTCATACGGCCCGAATGGGCAGTACCAATGTAGGGGAAGACGAGATGAAGTCCTGTCTGGTTGTCGATGACTCGAAGGTCGTCCGCAGCGTTGCCCGCAGAATCCTGGAAGAGTTGAACTTTTCCGTCGACGAGGCCGAAGACGGTCAGGTCGCGCTGGATGCCTGTAGCGAAGCCATGCCGGACGCCATCCTTCTCGATTGGAATATGCCGGTTATGAACGGCCTCGAGTTTCTTCGAGCGCTGCGAGAGCGCGCCGACGGGGGGCATCCCATCGTTGTCTTCTGCACAACCGAGAATGAAATTACCTTTATTCAGGAGGCCATCGCTGCAGGCGCGAACGAATACATTATGAAGCCATTCGACCACGACATCGTTCAGTCGAAATTCGTTCAAGCTGGCATCCTTTAGGAAACGTGGTCGAGGATTCAGCGATGGATTTCGCGCTGCGGCGACATCATTTGATCGAAGAGGCAAAGGTCGAGCTCGACGTCGCCTATGAAGAAGTGAAGCGTGCCGAGCAGAAGATCATGGAATTCGAGTCGCTTTATAACCAAAAATCGAAACATCTGAATGGCAGCGGGAGCGCGGATCAGCTACATGCCTTGATGGCCGAAAAAGAAGCGCAGCAGGATCAGTTCGGGATCGACGAGCTATACACGATGCAGCGCGTGGCAATACAACGGTTCGCACAAATCAGCTCTGTTTTCACCATTGTCCATTCGGTCGAATCGACGCCTGTCGCTGCCGATTTGATTCGGCAAATCCTGTTCCGGGCGGACGATACGCGCGCGCGCCGCGTTGAAATCGATCGGGCAATCAGGGATTTTGCCGGTAACCTCCGGGCCTATTCGGTGGAGGAAAGCACGATCGAAAACGACCGCAAGGTCCGCGATTCCTGGAATGCTATCGAGGTCCTGCTCCAGGAAATCGGGCGTCCGGACAAAAGAGGCACTGTCTGACGGCCTTATACCAAGGGTCACTATCAGCGCTCCTTGGTATTCCCGGTCATCAACGCGGCGATATGTAGGGCGGCGGATCGACCGAGTGCCGCGAGATCGTATCCGCCCTCCAGCGTCGAGACAACGCGTCCATTGCAGCACTCTTCAGCGATTTCCAAGATGCGCTGTGTCGCCCAGGAATAATCGGTGTCGGCAAAGTTGAGCGATGCGAGCGGGTCGTCGCCATGGGCATCGAAGCCGGCCGAAATAAAGACCATATCCGGTGCAAATTCGTGCAGCGCCGGCAATATCGTTTCTGTCATGGCGTGTTGAAATTCTTCGGAACCCGCATGCGGGGGTAGTGGGGCGTTGACGATGTTGTTTGCGCAGCCCTTTTCGCTCACGGCTCCCGTTCCTGGATAGAGTGGCGACTGATGGGTTGAGGCGAAGAAAGAATCCGGATTGTTTTGAAATATCGCCTGCGTTCCATTGCCATGATGAACGTCGAAATCGACGACAGCGACGCGGTTCAGACCGTGGATTTCACGCGCGTGCGCCGCGCCGACCGCAACGTTGTTGAAGATGCAGAACCCCATGGGGACCGTTGGCTCGGCATGGTGCCCCGGGGGACGGACGGCGCAGAAGGCATTCCGTACCTCCTCACTAACGACCAGATCGACTGCCGCGCAGGCCGCGCCGGCCGCGCGCAACGCTGCTTCGCCGGACCCCGGCGACACGATGGTGTCGGCGTCGAGCCGGGCCGCGCCGCTGTCGGGGATATGCGAAAGCAGTTGCGTCACGTAGTCGCGGGGGTGAGCCCGGGCGATCTGATCGATTGTGGCACGCGGCGCCTCGCGGCGGTCCAGGTCCGAGAAGATCGGCTCATCCAGCGCATCCAGAACGGCTCTTAGTCGCGCGGGCGACTCCGGGTGCGAGGGACCGGGATTGTGATCGAGACACGCCTCATGTGTGAACAGCGCTGTACGCATGACAGATGCCTTTCGCGGGGCGTTTCACCCCTGTTGGTGTGACGATTTAAGTCTTTATACCGTCTTCAATTTACGCGTATAAGTCACGCGAATTTGTTCGCGGGATTTTCTTGTAAAATGACGTCAATTCGAGTTTGACCTGATTACGCAACTGCATATATAATTACAGGCAAATTTACATTTATATCCGTTCCTGCGAAGCCCGCTTCACAGTGTTCTCCCCATGGATCGGATTGTTAGGTACCGGAGTACAACATGAAGCGATTTGCAGTGGCCGCATTGCTAGCCGTCATGCTTTTGCCGTCCATCCTGTCCGATGCGATGGCGCAAGGCCGCGCGGCCGCGGTAAAGGTGGATCGGGTGATCACCGAGCCGCTATCGCAGACGATGCCGGTTATCGGCAGGTTCGTCGCGCGCCAGACCGGCGTGATCGCGGCTCTGACCAGTGGACCGGTCGATGCTGTGACCGTGGCCGTCGGCGACCGGGTCGAAAAAGGCGATGTCGTTGCCCGTCTGGTTCTCGCCCGCATTAAGGGGAGCCGCGCGTTACGGGCGGCTGAATTGCGGGAAAAGCAGGCAGCACTGGAAACGGCAAAGGCGCAGCTTTCCTTGACGCAAGCCGAGCTTCAGCGATTTGGCAGTTTAAAAAAGTCGGCGGCGTTTTCGCAGGCGCGGTTCGACGACAAGGGGAACGAGGTTACGAAGTACCGCAGCGAGGTCGGCGAACAGCAGGCGGCCGTGGTGAGTGCGCGTGCTGAGCTGCGCCTTGCCGATATCGATCTTTATAATGGCGCCATTCGCGCGCCCTATGACGGGGTGGTATCGCAGCGGCACACGGTCGCCGGCGCCTACCTCAGCGTTGGCGATCCGGTGGTGACGCTGATCAACCATACCGACCTGGAAATCGAAGCCGATGTTCCCTCCGACCGCATTGCCGGCCTGGTGCCGGGCCGTGTCATCGACGTCAAAATGGACGAAGGCGGCATGCTCAAAGCTGCCGTGCGGGCCCGCGTGCCAGACGAAAACGCGTTGACGCGGACTCGCCCGGTCCGGTTTGCGCCGACGTTCGACGGGGCTACGGCGGAGAGCCTTGGACTGGCCATGAATCAGAGCGTTACCGTCCTTGTTCCGATAGGCCGCGTCCGCGATATTCTTTCGGTCCATAAGGATGCGGTGATCCCGCGTGGCGGGAAGAACATCGTATTCGTCGCCACGGACGGAAAAGCGGAAATGCGCGCGGTTCAGCTCGGCAATGCGATCGGCAGCCGGTTCGAAGTGACAGGCGGGTTGCGCGAGGGGGATCTGGTCGTCGTCCGCGGCAACGAAAGGCTGCGGCCCGGCCAGGCGGTGACCTATAAGGGCATGGTACAGAAGAAAGACAGCAAGGCTGCGCCGAAGCCGGGCAAGCCGAGTTAGGTCCAAGCGATGAACCTCATTCAGACCGCAATCGACCGGCCGGTCGCCGTGATGGCTGCGGTCATTCTCGCCGTACTTTTCGGTTTGGTGGCGCTGCAGACGATTCCGATACAGCTGACACCCGACCTGCGCCGTCCGGTCATCCAAATCTCGACGAACTGGGGCGGCGCCGCGCCGGCTGAGATCGAGCGGGAAATCATCAATCGTCAGGAAGAGGCGCTGAAGGGGCTCGAAGGGCTGAAGCGCATGGTCGGCCGGGCGCGCGACGGCAACGGGGAGATCACGCTCGAGTTCGATGTCAGTCAAAATATGGACAAGGCGCTGCTGCTCGTCGCCAATCGGCTGGACCGGGTCAACGGCTATCCGGACGAAGCGGATGAGCCGACCTTGCGGACGTCGGGGGCGGACGATAATTCCATTGCCTGGTTCCGGCTGACGCGCGCGGCGGAAAACGACAAGCCGATCCATACCTTCGGCGACTTCGCGACCGACGTCGTGAAGGAACGCATGGAGCGCGTGGCGGGTATCGGGCGCGTGGACGTCTATGGCGGTGGCGAGCGGGAAATGCGCATCGTCGTCGATCCGGCCAAGATGGCGCGTTACGGCCTGACGGTGCCGCAAGTGGTCGACCGCCTGCGGGCCGCGAATGCCTCGATCACGGGCGGCGATGTCGAAGAAGGCAAGCGTCGCTACATCGTCCGCACCGACAATGAGTTCAAGACACCCGAGCAGGTGGGCGCCGTGCTGCTGCGGTCGGAGCGGACAGTGGCGGGCGGCCGGATCGGCCGGGTGACGATCGACGATATCGCGACGGTGAAGTTCGATTATAAGGACCCCGTCGCGCGGATTCGGACCACCGGCGTCGAAGCGATCGCGTTAAGCGTCAAGCGCGAGACCGGTGCCAATGTCATCGAAACGATGCAGGGGTTGCGGGAAGCGGTCGCCGAGCTGCAGCAAAGCACGTTGCCGCGTGCCGGGCTTGAAATTCAGCAGCTCTACGATGAGACGATCTACATCGACTCGTCGATCGATCTGGTGATCCAGAATATCTGGGTCGGCGGCACGCTGGCGGTGATCATACTGCTGATCTTTTTGCGCTCGGCGCGCGCGACGACGGTTATTGCCCTCGCCATACCGGTTTCGGTTATCGCGTCCTTCGTCGCCATGGCCGGGCTGGGCCGCTCGCTGAACGTCGTTTCGCTGGCGGGCATTGCGTTCGCCGTCGGGATGGTCGTCGACGCGGCGATTGTGGTGCTCGAGAACATCTATCGGCTCCGCGAGCGCGGCCTGCCGGTCAAGCAGGCGGCCTATCAGGGCGCGCAGCAGGTTTGGGGTGCGATCCTGGTATCGGCCCTGACGACGGTTATGGTCTTCATTCCGATCCTGATCATGCAGCTCGATGTGGGACAGTTATTCCGGGATATCGCGGTTGCCATTTCGGTGGCCGTTCTCTTGTCGCTGATTGTTTCGATCACCGTCATCCCGGCGCTGTCGCAGCGGCTGTTGGGACATAGCGTCAAGCCGCCCGGCAGCGGTCTGCGGCTGCCCCTCATCGATCCGTTCGGTGCGTGGTTTGTCAGGATGGCGACGGGGCTCGCGGCGGCCGTTGTGCGTAATAAGGCTCTGGCGGTCGGTATCGTCGTGGTGCTTACCGTGACAACTGGGTTCGCGACCTGGCAGTTCCTGCCGAAACTGGAATATTTGCCAAAAGGCAATCAGAACCTGATCATCGGCTTCATCGTGCCACCGCCGGGCTACAATCTGCAGACGACGTCCGATATCGCACAAGACCTCGAAAGCGCCGTGCGGCCGCATTGGGTGGCGGAAACCGGTCCGGAATCCGCGCCCGGCGAACCGCCGAAGATGGAGCATTTCTTTTTCGTCACTTTCCGCGAGATGACCATTGTCGGTGCCCGCTCGATTGATGGCGGACGGGCGGAAGAACTGATCCCGGTTCTGTCGAAACCGGTATTCCGCGAACCGGGGACGTTCGGCAGCATGTCGCAACGGTCGATCTTCGGACGCGGCGTGCGCGGGTCCCGCTCGATCGACCTGGATATTTCGGGCCCGGACCTGGGCGCGGTCATACAGGTGGCGCTGCGGGCCGTGGGACATATGGGACAGGCGCTGCCGAGATCGGAAGGCAATCAGCTTCGTCCCCGTCCTGGGCTGGAACTGGGCGCGCCGGAAGTGCGCATCAAGCCGAACCCGGTCCGTCTTGCCGATAACGGCGTCAGCGCGCGCGATCTTGGCGATACGGTCGACGCATTCAATGACGGGCTACGGGTCGCGGAGATAACCGTAGGGTCGGAACGGATGGATTTGATGCTTGCCGGTCCGGATGCCAATGTCGGCGAGACGCAGGGCATCGGCAGCCTGCCGGTCGTGACGCGGGCCGGCTCGATCGTCCCGCTGCAATCGCTGGCAGAGGTCACCGTTACGTCGGGACCGACAGCGATCCGGCACGTCGAGCGGGAACGCACAGTCACGTTGGAGATCAAGCCGTCGGAAAAGCTCGCCTTGGGCGAGGCGCTGGAGATTTTGGAAAAGGAAGTCGTCGACAAGCTGCGGCAGAACGGTTTGCCGCCCGGTGTGCGGCTGCGCTTCTCCGGCGCGGCCGACAAGATGGTCGAAACCTGGAATGAAATGCGGGTCGACCTTCTGATGGCGCTGGTCATCGTGTTCCTGGTGATGGCGGTGCTGTTCGAGAGCTTTTTCTATCCGTTCATCATCATGCTGTCGGTGCCCTTGGCGACCGGCGGCGGCGTCGCCGGCTTGGTCGTGCTCAACCTGTTCTATTTCCAGCCGCTCGACATGCTGACTCTCCTCGGCTTCGTGATTTTGATCGGCATCGTCGTCAATAACGCGATTCTGCTGGTGCACCAGACGCTGTTCCACATCCGCGAGGAAGGGATGGCGCATGATGCGGCCATTGTCGAAGCGACGCGCAACCGGATCCGGCCGATCTTCATGTCTACCCTGACCAGCGTGATTGGCATGCTGCCGCTGGTCGTGTTCCCCGGCGCCGGGTCGGAGATCTATCGCGGCCTCGGTTCGGTGGTCGTCGGCGGGTTGGCGCTGTCCGCGCTGCTCACCCTGGCCATTGTGCCGCCGTTACTGGGGCTGTTCGTTGGTGTGCTCGAAAAGCGCCGCACTGGGCCGGCGCTCGATGGGGATTCCATCGCACGGCCCGCCGAATGACGACGAACTGTGATTTCCTTGTTATCGGCGGCGGAATCGCGGGGGCGTCGGCCGGCTACGAACTGGCGGCGCAGGGCAGCACGATCGTATTGGAGCGCGAGGATCAGCCCGGCTATCACTCGACGGGCCGGTCGGCGGCGCAGTTTACCGAGCTGTATGGGAACTATGTCATCCGTTCGCTCGCCCGGCTCAGTAAACCGTTTCTAGAAGACCCGCCCGACGGTTTTACGGAAAGTCCGATCCTGACGCCGCGCGGCGCACTGTTCGTCGCGACCGAAGCGCAACGCAAGCCGCTCGAGGCGTTTGTGAAATTCGCCGCCAGCGAGTCGGTGCCCGTTCATGAGTTGTCGCAAGCCGAAACCCTGGAGATGGTGCCCGTGCTGCGCCCCGAGGCGTTCCAATACGGTTTGCACGAACCCGACTCGACGGACATGGATGTCCACGCGCTGCATGGCGGCTACCTGCGCGGCTTGCGCGCGCGCGACGGGACGGTTGTGACCGAAGCGGAGGTGACCGCATTGTCTCGGTTGGACCGCCATTGGACGGTGGAGACCCGCGGCGGCGAGACGTATCGCGCGCCTGTGGTCGTCAACGCCGCGGGGGCTTGGGCCGACGTGATCGCCGGGTTGGCCGGTGTTCGTCCGGTCGGGCTTGTGCCGAAACGGCGTACGGCGATGCTGTTTGATCCGCCGGCGGATCAACAATGCGAGGACTGGCCGCTGGTCATCGACATGGACGAGCAATGGTATTTCAAGCCGGATGCGGGAAACCTGTTGGGATCGCCGGCGGACGAAACGCCGATCGAGCCCTGCGACGTGCAGCCGGAAGAACTCGACATCGCGATTGCCGTCGACCGCATTGAACGGGTCGCGGCGTTGAAGATCGCGCGGATCAGCCACCGCTGGTCGGGCCTGCGCACCTTCGCTGCCGACAAGACCCCTGTCGTCGGCTTCGCGCCCGATGCGGAAGGCTTCTTCTGGCTCGCGGGGCAGGGTGGCTATGGCATCGAGACTTCGCCCGCCATGTCGGCTGCCACAGCAAGCCTTATCGTCGACGGAAAACTGCCTGACTCGTTCGGTGCCTTCGATTTCTCAACGCAGGACATCGGGCCAGAACGGCTTCTGTAGAGCGGATCAGGATTGATCGAACCCATTACTTGGGTTCGGTCGGTTCTGTGAATCCACTCTATCTTAATAGTTGAGAGCAGATTCACGCGATTATTGGATCGCCGCAGGCGATTCCAATCAATCCCGATCTGCTCTAGCCCTACAGTGCGTTCAACGGAATTTTCAGGTAGGCGACGCCGTTGTCTTCGACCGGGGGCAGATCGCCGCCGCGGATATTCACCTGCACCGCCGGCAGGATAAGCCCCGGCATGCTGAGTTCTGCATCCCGTGTCGAGCGCATAGCCGTGAATTCCGCTTCGTCGATACCGTCCTTTACATGCTTATTTTCGGCACGTTCCTGAGCGACGGTGGTTTCCCATTCGTAACCGCGGTCACCGGGCGCATAGTCATGGCCGACGAAGACTCTGGTTTCCGGCGGCAAGTCGAGAATGCGCCGGATCGAGCGGTACAGCGTGCCGGCGTCCCCGCCGGGGAAATCGCATCGCGCGGTGCCGAAATCGGGCATGAACAGGGTATCGCCGACGAACACCGCATCGCCGATATGATAGCTGACGCAGGCCGGCGTGTGTCCCGGCGTGTGCAGAACGGTCGCGTTCACGCCGCCGAGTTCGAACGTCTCGCCGTCCTTGAACAGGTGATCGAATTGCGATCCGTCGGACATGAACCCGTCATGCAGGTTGTACACGTCCTGAAAGGTCTTCTGCACAGCGCAAACCTGATTGCCGATGCCGACCGTGCCGCCAAGCGCGTCACGCAGATAGGGCGCGGCGGTCAGATGGTCGGCATGGACATGGGTTTCCAGAATCCAGTCGACGGTGAAATCCCGCTGCTGGACGTAGCTGATGATCTCGTCTGCTGCCTTCGATGCAGTTCGGCCCGACGCCTGGTCGTAATCGAGCGCGGAGTCGATGATCGCAGCGCGGCCCTGCGACGCGACGACATAAGTCGCGGTACAGGTTTGCTCATGAAAAAATGTGCGGATTTCGAGTGTATCCATCATGCCTCATCCTTCTTGGACGTATCCCCCCAGACACTGTCACGCAGGACTATAATCGCCGCCGTGGGCGGGCGCTATCGCCGAACCGGACTTGCGGCAATTTATCCCTTCTGCGCGTTGCCCAGCGTCGCAGGGGTCAGGCGGAAGAATTCGACAGCCTCGTCGAACCCCTTCAGGGCGCGGCGTTCCGGCGTCAGGGTGTAGGGCGTCAATATCGCCGATACCGCTGGATCGCCACGCAGGTTCTCCGAGAGGACGATATCGCCGCCTTCGCTTTCTTCCTGAAGGCGCGCCGCCATGTTGATGGTGGATCCGAAATAGTCGAGCCGCTCGTTCAGGGTAACCGCGATACAGGGTCCCTGATGTAGGCCAAGCTTGATGACGATATCTTCTCCGGCATGGGATTGGTTGAAGGTTTCAACGCTCCCTTGCACCTCCAGCGCAGATCGGACCGCGTCCGCCGGATCGTTGAAGGCAGCCATGACGGCGTCGCCGATTGTCTTGACGATGGCGCCGTTTTGCTTGCGGATCACGCCTGCGAGAAACGCGAAATGCTCTCGTACCAGGCGATAGGCGACGGCATCGCCAACCCGTTCATACAATGCCGTCGAGCCTCGCAGGTCGGTGAACATCAGCGTCACCTGAGATACGCCGACATCGTCGCCCGGGCGGAGAACCTGATCGGAAAACAGGTCGCGGAACGCCTGTAATGTCGTGACCCATTCGGCGGTAAGCGCGTCGCGAACCCATTCCCGCGATTCGATGATCAGCGTGCGTTTCCGTTCGGTCCGGTTCACCGCGCGTATTTCACCGTCTTGGGCCGATACCCCGACGCTTACGGTCTCGCCGTCGATCAGTACTTCTGGAAACGCGCCATCCGTATGGAGAATGTCTGCTTCGCCGCCAATTTCCAAAGTCCGCAAACGGTAGTCGCCGGGCGCGAGGATGGCAGGCACCGTCCGCGACTCGCCGGGCTCGAGCGCGATTTGGACTTTCACATGGGGTGTCGACATCGGCCCGAAGAGGCAAAACTCGCCGCTCAGGATCTCGCGGATTGCCGGGGCTGGGTGAAAGGTGAGCTCCACATTGCGTGCGAAGTCTCGGTCGTAGTCGATGTTACAGGAACTGCAATGCGCACCGCGGGGAAGCAGGTCCAGCGCCGCGACGGTCAGCTTGGCACCGCGGCATCGGGGACACAGCAGGTCCCAGCGTAGCTCCAGCAGCCCTTCCTTGACCGATTGCAGGCACATCTCGGTGGCTAGCCGCTCATTGACGTCCCAGCGGCGGGCCAGTTCCAGAGGGCGGATGCGTTCGAGGTCGACTTCCTGCGCCGACAGCATCCAGTCGGCAAGGCGTCGGGACAGGTCGTGATCGTTCCCCGAATCGGCGATCCGCGCCAGAATGCCGTCGAGGCGATTGCGGGTCTCTGGCGTCAGTGACGCCGGGGGCGTGTCGAACGGCATATCGCGCGCTTTCGCGGCCCATGCCTCCGCGCTTTTGGCGAGCGCGGTGAAAGTCTTTTCCACGCTAGAGAAGAACACAGTCTTCAGGATGGCCGTACCCAGGATATTGGCGGCACTGGCTTCCAGCGTGTAGTGGCCCAGCGCCCCGCCTGCGCCGTCGGGTTCGAGCCGCAGGGTCGCGGACAGCAGGCGCAACGGCCCCGCCGAAAAGACGCGGTCGTGTCGGAACCATTGCCCATCGACCCATTCGACGGGGATTTCCTCCCAGGCGAGATTGAATGGCCCTTTGCGGGCCTTGGCGAAGAAGCGGTTCGATCCGTCCGGTTGGGACACTTCCTCGATACGATGCTTGGGAAGGCCAGCGGCTTCGTTGAAACGCGCCGTGTCCGCCAGCGCCGGCCAAAGTGCTTCCGGTGGCTGCGCGAACCGCCATTCGAAGGTTTTTGTGTAGGTCTTGGCCATATTCGTTTGCCCTGCGCCAGCGGCTCGTTTGGGTGTTTCGCTGTCCGACTATATCGCAAAAAAGAAATACGCCGCTGCGAGTATGGTGGCGTTGCCCTCGCGCCGTTTATAGTTCCATTATCTCTTACCGAAGCGAGCGATCTCGCATGCCACCGGAAATTTCGACTTTTGCCCAAAGTCTTGGCGGTTCCACCGTGGTCGCGATGCGTCGCAAGGCCGATGCGCTGGAAGCCGCGGGTATGGAGATCGTCGACTTCGGCATCGGCGAGCCGGACTTCGATGTTCCGGAACCGGTGAAAGCGGCGGCGATAGCTGCCATTCAAGGCGGGCACGGCAAATATGTCGATCCCGCCGGTCTGCCGCAGCTGCGCGAGTCGATTTGCCGGTTTGAGAAGCAATGCCACGGGACCGATGCGCCACCGGAGAACATTGTCGTTACGAATGGCTCCTACGGCGCGCTTTCGATGATCATGCGCGCGATTCTGAACCCAGGCGATGAGGTTCTTTTGATCGAGCCGTGCTGGGGTCCGTACCGGCAAATGGTGCGGCTCTGCGGGGCGGTCCCGGTCGGCGTGCCCATGCCGACGGTGGAGGGCCGGTTCGTTCTGGAAAAAGAACCGATCGCAGATGCCTTAACCACACGCACGCGGGCGATCATCGTCAATACGCCGTGGAATCCGACCGGCCGGGTGTTGTCGCGCGAGGAACTGACTGCCGTTGCCGCTGTGGCGGAGCGTCACGATCTGTGGATTGTCGCTGATGAGGTGTATAGCGAGCTGATTTATGACGGCGCTGAACATGTGTCGGTCGCCACCATTAGCCCGGAAACAGCCGCGCGATCCGTCATCGCCAGCAGCCTGTCGAAATCCTTCGCGATGACGGGCTGGCGGCTCGGCTACTGCATCGCACCGCCAGACCTCGCGGCGGTGCTGACGAAGATCAACCACACGACGACCCGGTGTGCGCCCAGCATCGTCCAGCACGCGGCGGTGGCGGCGTTCGAGGAGGGCTTGCCGTCTGTCGAGGCAATGCGCGACGAATATGCAAGGCGCGCCAGAGCGGTTGCCCGCGGTCTCAATCAGATAGAGGGCGTTATCTGTCCCGTGCCGGAAGGAACTTTCTATGCCCTGGCGCAGATCCCGGAACAGTGGGGCGGCAGTGCGGCCGTCGCCGACGATTTGCTGACAAAGGCCGGGGTCATCGTGACACCCGGGGCCGCCTACGGGCCATCGTGCGAGCACTATATCCGCCTGTCTTTCGCCACCTCTATGGACATTATCGAAGAGGGGCTGACACGCCTGCGTAGGGCCTTGCCGCCGTCTTAATCCGCCGCGCGCGGATCCAGCGCGTCCTGCAAGCCGTCGCCCAGGAAATTAAAGGCGATTACGGTCACGAAAATCAGCAGGCCCGGCCAGACCGCCAATTGTGGCGCCGACCAGATCAGTTCCTGCGCGTTGGTCAGCATGTTGCCCCAGCTCGCCACCGGCGGCTGAATGCCAAGACCGAGGAAGCTCAGCACCGACTCGAACAGGATGATGTTCCCTACCGATAACGTGGTCGCCACGATGATCGGCGATACGGCGTTGGGCAGGATATGGACCCGCATGATACGCCCGCCGGTGGCGCCCTGCGCCACGGCGGCGCGGACGAACTCGCGCTGTTTGAGCGTCAGGGTTTCGGCCCGCACTAGCCGCGCGACCGTCGTCCAGCCGACGACGGAGATGATTGCGATAATCCGGTAGAGGCTGACGTCCTCGGATTGCGTCACGCTGTCCGGCAAGCCCAGCTTGGAAAGGTCGATCGCGGCGAGCACGATCAGCAACGGCAGCAGGGGCAGCGAAATGACGCCGTCGGTGAAGCGCATGAGAATGGCGTCGAAGCGGCCGCCGTAATAGCCGGCAAACACGCCGATAGCCGTGCCGATGATCGCCGAGGCCAATGCGGCGGCGACCGCGACCGCCAACGATACGCGGCCGCCATGCAATAGCCGCAAGAGAAGATCGCGGCCGATTTCGTCGGTCCCTAGCGGGTGCTCGAAAGACGGCGGCTGGCTGCGCTGGAACAGATTGGTTGTCTCCGAATCGAGGCCGAGCAGACTTTCGGCGACCGGTGCGCCAATCGACAGCAAGGCCAGCAGCAGCAAGGCGACAAGGCTGCCGACCGCCAGCCGGTGCTGCAGAAAGCGCCGCCCCATGCGGCGCGCGATGCTTTGCGGCCGGCTCATTGCTGTTGCTCCCGGCCAGCGAGACTGACTCTGGGGTCGAGCCAGACATAGCCGGCATCGGCCAGGAAATTGCCGATCAGAGTCAGCCCCGTTGCGAACAGCAGTCCGATCAGCGCCAGATTGTAGTCGTTGCCCAATATCGCGTCGTAAATCATTTTGCCCATGCCATGCCACGCGAACATGGTCTCGGTAATCAGGGCGCCGGAGAACAGGCGGCCGAAACTCAAACCAACGATGGTCACCAGCGGCAGTAGCGCATTGCGCAATGCGTGCCCGGTGACGACCCGGGTCATCGACAGACCCTTTGCCCGCGCCGTTCGGATAAAATCGTACCGCAAGGTCTGCAGCATGCTGGCGCGAATGAAGCGGGTGAAGTCGCCGACCGACGCGATGGTCAGCGTGATGACCGGAAGCACCAAATGGTGCAGCCGGTCGAGGAAGCTTCCGTCGCCGACGGTTTCCATCCCGCCGGCGGGCAACCATTTGAGCACGACGGCGAACAGGATGATTAGCAGCAACGCCAGCCAGAAGGGCGGCATGGATATGCCGGCGAAGCAGGCGAGATTCACGATATAGTCGGTTTTGGAATAGGGACGCAGCGCGGCATAGACGCCGACAGGAACGGCGATTGCCAGCGACAGAATAAGGCTGATGCCGAGCAACAGGACGGTATTGCCGATGCCGCCCGCGATCACGTCGATTGCTGGTTTACTATGGTTGCGCGAATAGCCGAAATCGCCCTGCATCGCGTTGCCGAGCCAGGCGAGATAGCGGTCCAATATCGGCTGGTCGAGGCCGTGCAGCGCCTTCAGCCGTTTCGCATCGGCCGGGGTCAATTTCGGATCTCCTTGGATCATGAGATCGATAGGATCGCCCGGCATCAGCCCGATTAGCCCATACACGGCGAACGACAACACCAGGAGGACGATGATGCTTTCGAACAGACGGCCGGCGATGTAGGGAAACATCGGCGGCTAACTTACTGCTCTGCGTGCCAGTTTTCGATCCATAGCGCACTGGAGAACTGGTGACCGGTTGGGACGATGCCCTTCAGCCATTTCGGGACGATATAGGCGTTGGCGCGGAAATACAGCGGCAGGACCGGCAGCGCCTCGGAATAGATCCGTTGCAAACGGCTCCAGAGCGCCAAGTTCTCTTTCTCGCCGCACACCGTTTCCATATCCTCGATCACCGTGTCGATCTCTGGGTTCTTGAAGCCGGTATAGTTCTGTCCCGACCAGCCATTGTCGGCGGACGGGATCTGGTCGGAATGCAACGTCGTGCGCGGTATGTTCCGTGGCGCGGATATCCAGGCGAACATCGCCATATCGCGGAATTTGCGGTAACTGACCGTATCGCCGAAGAAGACACGGGCTGGCTCGTTGCGGATACGGAGGTCGACGCCGACCTGGCGCAACTGGCTTTGCAGAACCTGCTGAATCAGTTCGCGCGACTTGTTGCCCGCTGTCGTCATCAGTTCGAGCTGTAGGCGCTCGCCTTTGGCGTTATGGCGAACCCCTTTGCGCATTTGCGACCAGCCCGCGGCGGCGAGCAACTCCTTGGCACGCTTCGGATCGTAGGCGTATTTCGAAATTTCCGGCTCGTAGACTTCGTCGAGCGGATTGGTCTGGCCGTGCGCGACGGGCTGGTGTCCCTGGAACAGTTGCTGATTGATCGCATCGCGGTCCATCGCGTGCAGCAGGGCGCGGCGCACCCGCACGTCGGCAAACACCGGGTTGTCGAGATTGAGATCGATATGTTCGTAGATCAGGCCCGGCTTGTAGGTGAAGTCGAACGTGTCGCCGTGGCGTTTCTGAAAGGCGAGCGCCTGGTCCACCGTCAGACCCAATTCCCCGGCGATATAGTCGATATCGCCCGACAGCAGGTTCGCGGTGAGCGCGGCGGTGTTCTCGATCGCCTTGACGATGATGCGCTTGAAGGCGGGCTTCTTGCCCCACCATTTCGGATTTTGCTCCAGCGCGATATAAGAGCCGGCGACGACCTTGGAAACCCGGTAGGGGCCGTACCACAGCCCGGGATTGGTCGTGTCGGTTTCATAGGCGCTGCGGTGCCGGTATTCGGCAGGGTCGGCGAAGTTCGGCCGCTCGATATGCGCCGGCAACAGCCCCAGATCGGCGATCCCCGCATAATCGCAGGTCCGTTTGTTGACGTGCAGAGTGAAGGTCTTGTCGTCTTTTGCCTCGACCTTGGTGATCCGCTTGTACAGTTCGGAGTTTCCGAAACCGCTCTTTCGGTTCTGCCCGGCCTCGACGGTGAATTGCACGTCCTTCGTGGTGATCGGCACGCCGTCGCCCCACACGGCGTCGGGGTGGATGGTGTAGGTGACGGCGATGCCGGGCTTGCCGTCGGCGGTCAGTTCGTTCACGGCGCGGCCGTTCTCGTAGCTCGGCAGTACGGTGCACAGCAGACACACCAGCTTCCAGTCGGCGTCGTAGACCGTAAGTTGCCGCCGCGCCATCGCCAGCACATAGGATTTCGCCAGCATCGATTCGATGTTTGGGTTGAAGTTGCGCGGAAACTGGCTGATGCCGATGACCAGCGTGTCCTTCGCTGCCGCCGGAAAGGTGACGCCGAGTAGAAAAATCAAGGCCAGTCCAATACGCCGCATTTTGTTGTCCTTATCCTGCCGATCCGAATTCCGGTTTTGTCTTTATCATCGAGTCCCGTTCCTTGATACCGCCCCACCAGCGGCGCAGGTTTGGCGTCGATTGCGTGATGGTCTCGCCTTCCGGCGTCATGAGGAAATAGGCATAGTTCGGCGCCAGATGCAGATCGGCGAGGCTGAGCGCATCGCCGACGAGAAACGCCCTGCCGCCGATAAATTCCTCCAGCACGCCATACGCCTTTTCCGCCGCCGGGACCGCAGCCGCGATCACCGCTTCGTCCGGCGCGCGGTCGAGCATCGGGGAGACGAGACGTTCGATGACGATCTTGCCGATGGCGGGACCATAGGCGTAGCTGTCCAGCAGGCTGCAGATCTGCGTCATCCGCGCGCGGCCTTTTGCGTCGTTCGGCTGCAGCGGCGGCCCGTCGAACGCCTCGTCGATATAGCGGCAGATCGCGACCGTTTCGTAGAGCCCGAAACCGTCATGAGTGAAGGCGGGCACCCGTCCGAAGGGGTGGCGGGCGAGCTGTTCGTCGGGGAAACCTTCCATGAAGTCGAACTGGTCGAGGTCGTATCCGACGCCTTTTTCCTCGAGCGCGAGTCGCGCCGTGCGCACATAAGTGCTGTAGGCGGGCCCATGTAGGATCGGTTTGCCCATGACGCGTCAGATATCCGTGCGCTCGTCTTCGAGCGCCTTGCGTTCGGTCATGTTGAAGCGCCCGTCATAGATCGGCCGCCCGCCGGTCGACGGCCCCTGATACTGCACGAACAGCATCAGCCCGCCCGTTTCGGTCGACAGATCCTCTTCGTAATGCGGGTCGGGATGGAAGATCATCGTGCCGGGCGTGTAGGTCTTGCCGCCGATATCGAACGTGCCTTCCAGGATATACCAGACCTGCGCGAAGTCGTGCCGGTGCAGTGGATGGTGCGAGCCGGGGTCGTAGCGCACCAGCCCGGCGTTCGGTTCGGTCGGCCGATCCGGATTAGGGTGCAGCAGCATCTTGCCCAGCTGTCCCGGCCAGCGGATCGTCTCCCACTCCCGGTCGTCGATATGGATCGCCTCCATCGGTTGATGTTCCTGCTTGGCCATGACGCCACCTCCTTGGTGTTTCAATTCTGACGGTCTAGTCTAGTCGGAGTCCGCACAAAGTATCGAGAGGATTGTAACGTGACCCATGTCCGCTATATGGACCGAATACGCGACTACTACATCGCGCAGGGGTATGAGAAGCCGTACCGCTGGGCGCATTTCGAGGACGTGCCCTTCACGCCGCTGAAGAAACCGCTGGCGGAGAGCACGGTGACGCTGATTTCCACCTCCGATGTGTCGATCCGGCGCGAGGAAGGCGAAGAACTCACCGCCGCGGAAACCACCGTCGGCGAAGTCTATTCCGTGCCGTGGGATACGCCGCTCGAGCGGCTGTACAGCCGGCAGGAAAGCTTCGACCGTTATGCGACCAATCTGGACGACCTGAACTCCTATCTGCCGCTGACCCGCTTGCAGGAATATGTCGAGGCGGGGCGCATTGGCGCCGTGACGTCGAACTTTCATAACGTCAATCGCGGCTACAGCCAAAAGCTGATGAACGACACCTCGGCCCCGGCGATGCTGGAGAAGTGCCGCGACGAGCGGGTCGATATCGCCGTCATGACACCCGTCTGACCCGTCTGTCACCAGACCGTGAGTCTGGTTGCAAGGCATCTGGAAGAAAACGGCATCCCCACCGTCATCATCGGTGCGGCGCGCGACATCGTCGAGCATTGCGGCGTGCCTCGCTTCGTCTTCACGGATTTCCCGCTGGGCAGCCCCTGCGGCGAACCGTTCGATACGGACATGCAGCATCGCATTGTCGGCGAAGCGCTCGACCTGCTGGAGACGGCGGAGGCGCCGCGCGCGACCGTAACCATGCCCCTGGTCTGGACCAAGGGCGAGGCGTGGAAGGAAACGGTCTTCACCGTGGATCAGCCGTTCCTTTCGGGCGAGCAAATCAAGAACTGGGAAGCGCGCAAGCAGCGCTACCGCGACAACAAGGCGTAAAGGATAAGGCGGCCGCCGCGTGTCGCCGCCTTTTCACCGGGGGATTTATGACCAAGGAAGACTTCACGCTCGGGATGAAAACCGAGCGGATGACCGACATTGCGTTGGCGTTCAAGCAAACCGGCGCGATGCTGGCCGCTATCGAAATGGAACTGTTCACCCATATCGCCAAGGGGGCCGGGACCGTTGCGGAGATTGCGGCCGCGCTCGGCATCGATGCGGAGAAGGCGGACCGGCTGCTCACCGCCTGCAAATCGATGGATCTGGTGCGCGAAGTGGACGGAAAGCACGAGAATTTCAGCGATGTCGAGCGCTATCTGGTGAAGGACAGCCGCACCTATTTCGGCGACTATCTGGATTACATGGCGCATCGCGACTACAGCGCCTGGGAAGACATCGCCGACAATCTCACGGCCACGGCGGAATCCGACGAAGACGACGACCGCACCTATCTCAGCATGATGCAGGACCCGGCGACCGCGCGGGAGTTCACCGAGGCCGGGTACGAGGCGTCGATCGGTCTGGGCCACAAGCTGGCCAAGGAGTTCGACTTCTCGCAGTACAAACGCTGGCTCGACCTTGGCGGCGGCTCCGGCTGTTACGCCATCGCAGCCTGCGAGCGTCACGAAGGTTTTACGGTGACGGTGCTGGACCAGCCCAACGTCATCGCCGTCGCGCGCGAATTCATCGACAAGCACGGCCTTACCGAGCGCATCGACACGACGCCCGGCGAGTTCTTCGGCCCGGAATACCCGACCGGCTACGACCTCGCTACCTACATCACCCCGCTGCAGGGCTACATGCCGGACAAGGTGATCGCCGCCCTGGCCAAGGCGCGTGACGCACTGCAGCCCGGCGGCACGGTCCTGGTCGTCGACTACATGTTGAAGGACGACAAGACCGGCCCGCTGGACCCCGCCTTCGTCAACCTGTTCGGCGTGCGCGAAGGCCGCTATCTCGGCCGCGTCAACACCGGCGCGGAATGGGCGGAGTTCATGACCGAGGCGGGCTATGTCGACGCCGAGTACCGCTGGTTCACGCCGCACCAGCTCGGCCTGATTACGGCGCGCAAGCCGGGGTAGGGGCGCGAGTAAACTGGGTTTTATCCAAAGCGCGGTGGTGCCGCCTCGCCTTGGTGTCCTCCGAAACTGACATCGACGGCCGGATGTAAGGTGTCTCGAGAACGCCGGTGGCTTGGCCGAATTGATCTATATCAATGCGCTTTGCTCGCGCACGGGCCTACGGGAATAAGGTTGGCAATGTCCCCTATTTGCCAAACGCACAAGAAACAGCGTTCGAGGGGAGGCCATAATGTTACTGAAATCCATAGTGTCCGCGGCGGTTTTTGCGCTCTTCGCCATGGTGGGACCGGCAGTGGCCGGTGTCATCCTCGAGAAGCTGCCGGCGCCCAACATCTTCGACCCTCGTCCGACGTCTCTGCTCTCAACCGTAGGGTTGAGCGGCCGGCAGGGGTCCCAGCAGGCCGCCGACAATTTCACCCTCGGTTCCGATCAGTCGGTCGCGGCGGTCCGATGGTATGGCGGCCTGTTCGATGACGGCGGCCAACCGGTCAATGGAACGCCGGCCGCGTTCGTCATCGAGTTCTTCGCCGATGCTGGCGATCAGCCGTCCGTGACGCCGTTCTTCAGCGAGACCGTCGGCGGCGTAATCGGCGGTGGGTCGGGTTTTTTCGACGGCGCCACAGAGATCCTGGTGTTCGAGGCGCCGCTCGCCGCAAGCGCTGCCCTTTCCGCCGGTCAATCCTGGCTTTCCGTTCGCTCCAGCGATACGAACGACTTCTTCTGGCACATTGCCGCGTTTAACGCCGACCTGCCGTTGGAACCCACCTTCTTCCGCAACGGTGATGGCGAAGACTGGGTTGCCGGCGCCAGCGCGAATGACGGGCGCAACGAGCTTGCCTTCGCTCTCCTCGATGGTCACGCCGACGCCGTTCCCGAGCCCGCGCCGTTTGGCCTGATTGGCCTCGGCCTCGCCGGTCTCCTCCTCTCGCGGCGATGGCGGCAGATGCCGTCGCGCCCGCGTTGATCGAAAAGCACAGGCTGATCACGGCACGCAAGCCGGGGTAGGGGCAGGCGAATGAATCGGCTATTCTTCCGGTGAAGATTTCAGCGGAGGAGTTCAGCGTGACCGGCATCGCACCCACTGCGGATTACATCGCGCATTATGCGGCGTTGCGTCCGAACGATCTCGCCGTCATCGATGAAGGCCGAAACATCACCTTCGCGCAATTTCACGCGGATGTGCGGCGCTTTGGGCACTTTCTGAAAAACGCCGGCGTCAAGCCGGGGCAAACGGCGGCCATTGAGTGGACGTCGCTGTATGAACATTGGCTGCTCGTGCTCGCCCTTGAGGCGCTTGGGGTCGCGACATTCTCCTATACGAAACAGGAAGTGCCGGCGTACTGGCCGTTCCTGAAAACGGTCGACCTCATCGCCTGTTCCAAGGAGGCGATTCCGAAGGATTGCGGCCCTGTTCTGCTGCTGGCGGAAGATCAACTGGCGAAGATATTCGCGCTCGTGCTGGAGGCGGAAGAAAGCCACCGCCTTCTGGCGCCCGAGACACCGGTACGCATTCAATGCACCTCCGGCACGACCGGTGCGGCGAAACGCATGGTCCGCATCGCGCGGGTCAACGAATTTCGGGTGCAGCAATACCAGAACAAGGAAGGCTACACGCGGCATTCCCGCTATTTCCTGACGCATCCCTTTTCCGTGCAGGCGATCTACGGCCGCGCGACCGCCTGCATTCGGATGGGCGGCACCTGCATCAGCGCCGCCGGCGACCCCTTTCAAACCATATCGGATTACGGGGTCACGCATCTGTCCGTCCTCCCCACCGTGCTGGCGAAGATGGTCGCCGCACGGCCGGCGTTGTTTGCGAAACCGGAGAGTTTGACCGTCTCGACCTTCGGCGCGCGCGTACCGGACGGTCTCCGCGGCCGCCTCTTACAAGGCATCGCGACGGAACTGATCGAGAGCTACGGCACAAACGAAGTCGGCTCGATCTGTACGATCGGACCCGACGGCGCCGGTGTCGTCGTGCCCGGCGTCACGGTCGAGATCGTCGATGAAAACGATAACTCGCTGATCGGCCAGGCCGGCCAGGTCCGCGTGAAGAGCCCCGGCGCCGTGAGCGGGTACGCCGACGATCCCGACGCCACCACCCGGATGTTCCGGAACGGCTGGTTCTACCCGGACGACCGCGGCATCATGCCGGACGCGCGCAGGCTCACGCTGCTGGGACGGACCGACGACCTCGTCAATATCGGCGGCATCAAGATAGATTGCCAAGTGTTGGAAGAACAGCTGCGCCGCACCGTCCCGGCGCAAGACCTCTGTGTAACCACCCTCGCCAAACCGGATGGGACGGACCAGCTATGCGTTGCGTTCGTGCTGGACCCGGCGGCGAAACTGGAAGAGATGAAAGCCCAAATCGCCCCCGTCTTACCGCCGAATTTGGGGGAGATACGGCTGCTAATGTTGGATAAAATCCCAAGAACCGAGGCGGGCAAGGTGCAGCGAGACGCGCTGCACGGGTTGATTGAGACGCGGCACGCCGGCGCGTAACAACCTCGCGCTCACGCCAAAATGATGCCCCATATCAGCACCATTCCGATCAGTGCGATGAAAACTGCAGCCGAGCCCATATCCTTTGCCCGCTTCGAAATGGGGTGAAATTCCCACCCTATCCGATCGACAACGGCCTCGATCGCGCTGTTGAGAAATTCGACGATGAGCACCAGCAGGACCGAGCCGATAAGCAGCGCGTGCTCGATTGCATTGTCGCCGTACCAAAGCGCCAGCAAAACGAAGATTATGACAAGGGTGCATTCTCTTCGAAACGCGTATTCGAATTTTGAGGCAGCGGGTAATTCCGTGGTGGAGAAGCCGAAATTATTCAGAAGGTGTCGCACGGTCCGGTCACTCCCAATGATGTTTTCCAGCGGAAAAACATTCGATGCGCTTCCTGGGCCTGAGCGACGGCGTCGCGAGGAATTCCCGGTTGTTGTCACGCTGCATCCTTCTCCGGTAAGGCCGCCACAACGACGCGCGCGCAATCGCTGAGACGCTTGCAGAACAGAGACATAGCGCCGCGCGCTTCGCGGCGGCTATCCGCCGGATGCGCTTAATACGTTTGTAATATGAATCTGTGCCGTCTTTGATAAACGGCTTACCTGAGAATTAGCTTAGCTTATTCCCTATTTTACGGTCTGTTCCCTTCGAGCAAGACGATGTTGCCGTCCTGAAATTTTCGTTGTCGATTGTAGGGAGGCAGGCCATCCGGAAAGTAGGCGCACACGGCGTCGGATCCGCGATGTCTTCATCGCAAGCACCGTAAAATCTTACAGAAAAACGCTACACGCGCAGCCAGCGCCTCCAGCAGGCGCATCAGCTCAAGACCCGGCGATTGAACGAAAATTGCAAGTTAATTTAACGTGGATATCAAGCGAAGCGCCATTTTTGCGCCCATGATGATTACGCAATGTCGCCGATGGATGGGGACGTTTTGCACCCCTCCCAGGGTGCCCCGCGTTCGGGCGCAACGGGTAATTTATTAGAGGATCGATTTCATGAGCAATCATTTCAAGCGTGTGTTCCATGTGGCGGCATTCGGCGCGGGTATCCTGATCGGCATCGCCGGGGCCGCGAACGCGACGCCCTTCTCCTTGGACTGGAGCACGGAACTCGCCGCACTGCCGGCAACGACGGGCTCCCCGTTGTTCGATACCGAGACGTCGTTCCTGCTGGAAACCCTCAGTGGCGATGACTTCAACGTCGCCGACTTCTCCGGACAGATCGGGGCCGGACACCCGACGGCGAACCAGTTCTCCCGGCTTCGGCGGTCGACAGGCGATGAGTTCTCCATAAGCGCCTTGAGTTTCGGCGCGCTGGGGAGTGGTGGGTTTACGCTTAACTGCTTCGCGACCGATTTGGATGGCGCCTCTCACAATTGCAGCGTCGGTGTCGGCCCCAGCATTGGCGGCAGCCAGACGTTCAACGTTTTTGTCCCGAGTCTTATCGGCGGCACTCGCCCCCTGACGGAATTGATTTTCGATACGGGATCGTTCAACGACGTCTTCCTCCTCGCCGCAGCGGGCGACGACGATCCCTGCGGTACGAATCCGTCTCTGTCGGGCTGTCCGGTTGAAACGATCGACAACGGGAATGGCAAGTCGGTGCCGGAACCGGGCGCGCTTGCGCTGTTTGGGATCGGCATGGCCGGGTTGGCCTTCGCCCGGAGACGCCGGAGCGCTGTGGCATAACGGCGAATTGGCCCGGTAGTGTGGTCTCGCGCCGGGGAACCTATCGGCGATGCGGACAGCCGGACTTTTCAATTAATGCGGGCATCGGTAGGATGACCTCCTGCAAAGAGAGGTGCCCGGTTTATGATCAAGTTCAAAGGTTATTTCTTAAGTTGTTTCGCTGTGGTCGCGGTGGCCCTGGTCCCCGCCTGGCCCAGCGCAGCGGCGACCGAAAACGACGATGGTACCTTCACGCAGCTGGCGCGAAGGGCGCCGCCGCCTGCCGGCTTCCGTAAACTGACGGGGCTGCAGATACAACGCCTGGTCATAGCGCTGGGCAAGGCCAACCACCCCGATAGCGACCAACATGCGAGTAACACCGACTGGGTTATCCATTTCAAGCGGAGCCGCCGCGCCGACCGGGGTAAGGTCGATTTCGTGTCCCCAACGGCGGATAGTTTCGGCACCTGGCACGTCAAACGCAATAAGCTTTGCATTCGAGTCAAAGGCGGCGACGGCTGGGACGGCAATACGGTCCCACATCAGCCTCATCACGGCTGTTTTGCCGTCTATGTACACCCAAAGAAAGGGGAGGTCGTCGCGTACTTACCGAGAATGAGGCTCTACCGTTTTGTGATGGCGGAAGACGCGGCAGATGCGATTGCCAAGGTTTTGCCGAAACGCTAGCGCCCGCGAACCCCAGCACGGCAAGGCCGCCGCCGATCGCGCTCCTGTCTGCTGAGAAGAAAAAGGGGACAGAGCCTTTTTGCTTCATCCGCCGGTTAGGCGCGCTTCAATGCTATGCAATCGGACTGACACGGTCCAACACCATCCTTTTGCTTCTCGCCAGGCCGGTGAAACACGGATTTGGAAGGCGAAATACTAGCATTGGCAACGCCTTCCGGGCCTTTTGCGATTTCAGCCTTGCCATTCACGATAATGCCATAACCGCCGGATTGAAGAGGTGGCCAAAAAAGGGACACGTTTGGCTGGGCGACAATGTTCTTCTGCGCGCTACGGCCCAGCGAACAATTGAGGGCGGCACCCTTAAGCTCGATCGTCACGCTACTTGTGTGGGGACCATCATCGCCGACGGTAATCAAGTATGCATCAAGACCGTAATCGTTGAGTGCATTTTCCAGCGTTGTTTCTGTCATTTCCGCAGTTTCCTGTTTGGTCTTCAAGAGGCAGGCAAGAGAGGATGTGTAATTAAACTTACACTAATCCAGGCGTCTACCGTAAGGCGTCAAAACGAAAAGGGCTCTGAGCTAACCCGGAAATTTGTACTCGATAGAATAATGCAGCGACTAATTAAGGGTGGCGGGGGAGAACAGCACGCTAAATTGCTCGCACCAGATAACGACGGATTTGTATTTGGAGAGATCGACGTCTGCGGGGATATCGTAGTTCTGGTCGCCGATGTTCCCTTTCAGCCGGCCGAGTGAGTGCCATTTGCTTTCCGTTACATCCGATGCCGATGCAATGCCCGGTTTCGCGACCAGCCAGACCTTGAGGTCCGGACCGTTCGTCACCTCGAAGTCGCTAAGTCGCAAGGTCTTCCGACCGTCGCTACCCTCATAGATCGTGGCGGTGCCGCGCCCTTTATGCGCGCCGTCGGCGTCGGTAAATGTTCCCGTTGTGAGGATCTTCGCCGTATCCGCGGTGGAAATCTCTTCGGCAACCTCGATATCGATCCATAACGGGCTGGCCAGGTACCAAAAGGCGTTTCCAAGAACGAAGCCAATCGAACCTGAAACGATTGCGACCACTATCAGCTTTTTCATCGCAGTTACCCTTTCGCATGCTCTCGGCGCGTGCCGGAGTCGTATGTCCATCGACCTAAAATTAAAGGCCGGAGAACGTCTCAGGCGTACGTAGGGATCTGCCGGCTTAATCCCTAATCACGTTGATTTGTGTCTATCGTGAGGGGTGTCTAACGAGGCGGATTCAGGCTGTATGAATAGCCCCGAGTTTTCTAGACACCCTCGGTTTCTATTCCCTTCTGCCGTTCGAACTCGACGGGCGACAGCATCCCGTTTCTCACATGCTTGCGTTTCGGATTGTAGAACATTTCGATGTAGTCGAACACGTCTTGTCGGGCTTCGGCCCTGGTCTTGTAGGTCCGGCGCCGTATCCGTTCGCGCTTGAGCAGGTTGAAGAAGCTCTCGGCCACGGCGTTGTCGCACGATTGGGGTCAGGTCTTGCAATCATACATTTGATCGATTTCTCAGCACTGCTTTTGCAGGTCGATATTGTCCGCACAAATGCGTGATTGCAAGACCTGACCCCAATCGTGTGACCCCAATCGTGGTGTGACCCAGTGTTTCTCGTGTTTCACAAATCAGACGTGGTTCCGATTTGGCATCGACGGACTTTTTAGCCAGGAACCGCTGTTCGATTGTGTCTACGCGGTCTACTGACCAAAGAGAAACGGCGGCTCGAAGGCCGCCGTGCTATCCCCTCTCTGGGTGACTATTAAGGTCGGCTATGCAGTCTTGCGCCACCGCCGCGCCCAACCGAGGCCGAAGAGGCCCGCGCCCAAAAGCGCTAGCGTTGCCGGTTCCGGAACCTCAATCCCGTCGGCATCGACGACGATATTGTCCAAGGAAAACCCACGATCGGCTGCTCCATCGCCGGTCCGCAAACCCGAAATATCAAGCTGAGTCAGAATGGAAGAGGCCCAAAATCCGGAAAGAGCACCGGCCTGAAAGTCAGCTACGCCACCGTCTCCATCATTGATATTGTCAAGAAACAATGTCTCGCCTACCGTGCCGCCACCGGTGACAAAACCGGTCAATAAGATCTGATCGGCATTGTCGTCATTATCAATGTTTACGAACTCAGCGATATCCAACGACAGCAATCGAAACGTGAAGCCACCATCGCTTGTCATGCTGATGGGATTGCCAGAGGCGGGGCCGATACCTATACCGCCCGCCACCAACGACCGCGTACCGTTCGATGCGCATGCAATACAACCGCCATTCAGAGCTGATGCGACTCTGCCGGTTGCCGGCGCAAGTGTAAAACCTTGGCTTGATAAACCAGGAGCGCCAAGGACCAGGCCAGGCCCAAGATCTTCAAAATCGACATTGACGACCACCGCCTGCGCGGCTCCCGCCATTGTGAACAAAGCGACCGCAACCGCGCCGCCAAGAAATTTCCTAAACATTGCCCCCGCCCTCCTCGCCTCTTAATACGATACCCCACACATGCAAATTTCATTCCAAAAAAAACATTTCGTATTATCAATACGTTACCAATTTAGCGAATTTCAATGTGTAAAGAAGCCCGACAGGCAGTTCACGGTCCCCAGGCCGGATAACTCTATAATCAATTGGAATCATTTAGATATTTTACCGAACGCGGCGATCACGCCGATTGTAAAGAATTCCGGCAGTTTGAACCCAATTTGCAACCACACGCTGGCTTGTTAGCGCTTCGCCATGGGTTGTTGAATATCTCAAGCGGGTCGATATGCGAAATCTTATTCGTGAGTGCCGAAAGTAGATCGGTGGATTCAGGTTGGAAGTGCACTATCTAAGGCCTCTGCCTACCTTCCTGATCCCAGCCATCGTCCGGATAGCGCTTCCAACGCTTGCAGCCATTCTGCGCAGCCAACCGCCCTTCACCCCTCCAGCGTATAAACCGCCACCGGCGCATTCACCCCGCGCACGGTCGCCTCGCCGATACGCTGTGCCGCGGCACCCGACATCAGATCCGCCGTGCTTTCGGTGAACAGGACCGAGGTGCCATACGTTTTGTTCATCTCTTCCAGCCGGGCGGCGAGGTTTACCGCGTCGCCGTAGACCGTGTAGCTCTGCCGGCCGCCGCCGCCGATATTGCCGGCCATGACGTTGCCGGTGGCGACGCCGATGCGCACCGACAGGTCGCGGCCGCCGAAGCGCTGGTTGTTGACGGTGGCCAGGATGTCGTGCGCGGCGCGCACCGCGTGGGTTGCGTGGTCGGGGTCCTCGACCGGCAGGTTGAAGGTCGCCATCAGCGCGTCGCCCTGGAACTGAGTGACGATACCGTTGTGACGGCCGATGATCTCCGTTGCACTGTCGAAGAACTGGTTGATCACCGCCATGGTGCCGCGCGCGCCGGCATGTTCCGTCATCTGGGTGAACTCGGCCAGATCGGCGAACAGCACGGTTGCCGGTCGTTCCACCGGGGCGAGCGCGCCTTCGTCGGCGACCATCGCGGCGACGACGGATTCCGGCACGTAGCGGCCGAAGATCTGCGAGATCGCAGCGCGGTCGCGCTCCGCCTCCAACTGGCGGCGCACGGTGGCGCGGGCGCGGCGCATGACGATGGCGATCAGAACCGCGACGACCAGGAAGGTGAGGATTTCTTGAAAGACCGCGCCGATTGGCGCGAAATTCGGGCTGAAGAAGACGGCGTAGAACTGCTCCTGCGTCGGGTCGGGTGGGATGTCGCTCCAGTTCAGGACGGTGGGTTCATCCCGAACGCTCCAAGCATAGGCGCCGAGCCAGCCGAGCGCGCCCGCCATGCCGGACCAGACCAGCATAGCCGGCGAGAAGCTGAACGCCGCCACGGCCAGTATGATGAAATAATATTGAAAGACGCCGAATCGGAAGATTGCCATCTGCGGCAGGTCGGCGGTCGGGAATGAGTCGCCCAGAATCACGGCCAGGCTGAGCAGTGCGACATCGCACGTGATGAAGACGAATTTGACCCAGGGCCGGTCGGCGCCCGTGCCGATCACGACATAGTGCAGCAGGCCGAGGAAGGCGAACACGCTCAGCAAGGTCACGAATTCGAGCGCCCGGTCCAGCGGCCGCGAGACGATGAGCCACGCCCCCATGAAAACGATCGCGACGATCCGCCCTTTGATCGCCAGCTTCAAGCCGGTCTGTTCGACTTCCTGGAAGGTGGCGGTCGTGCTTTCGTGCGCGGATGAGTCCATCTGGGGCCGGGTGTGGTTGCGCGCGGGCGGTGTGCCTGCTTTTCGATAGGTCGGGATTGACGGGGGAAAGTCAAGGTTTGGGCTTAGGAGAGATTACCCCCCATCCTAACCTTCCCCCGCAAGGGGGGAAGGGATAAAGTAAGACGAATCATATGCTTATTCCCCTCCCCCTTGAGGGGGGAGGGCTAGGGTGGGGGTGGACGACGGTTGCGTTTCGCCTTTTCGCAAATGCCTCGACAGGGAGCCAAACCGCATGACCGCACCGGACGACCAACGGAAAACGGCGCTGGAGGGGATCACCGTGCTCGACTTCACGCGCGTGCTGGCAGGCCCGTATTGCACGATGACGTTGAGCGATCTCGGTGCCGACATCATCAAAGTCGAGAACCCGAAGGGCGGCGACGAGAGCCGGAGCTTCCGGCCGCCGACCTTCGGCGACGAGTCGGCCTATTTCCTGGCGGTCAACCGCAACAAGAAGAGCATCGTGCTCGATGTCGGCACGGCGGAAGGGCAGGGTGTGGCGCGCGACCTCGTGGCCAAGGCGGATGTGGTGATCGAGAATTTCCGCACCGGAATCATGGAACGCTGGGGGCTCGACTATGACACGCTGTCGGCCGCCGACCCGTCGCTCGTCTACTGCTCGATTTCCGGCTATGGCCGCGACGGGCCGCTCGCCGACCGTGCCGGCTACGATCCGGTGATCCAGGCGGAAAGCGGCATCATGTCGGTGACCGGCGAGGCCGATGGCGACCCGATGCGCATGGGCGTGTCGCTGACCGACATCATCGCCGGGCTGTTCGCCGGGCAGGCGATCCTGGCGGCACTCTATCACCGCCAGGTGACCGGGCAGGGGCAGCGCATCGACGTGCCGCTTTACGACACCGGGGCGGCGATGCTGGTGCCGTTTGCCAGCGCCTTCGTCACCGCCGGGCATAACTTCACGCGGTTCGGCAACAGCAGCCCGTTTGCCCAGCCGATCGGGCTGTATCAGGCGGCGGACGGCCCGTTCGTGCTGACCGTCGGGAACGATGCGCTGTTCCGCAAACTGTGCACCGCGGTGCTGAAGATGCCGGACCTGCCGGACGATCCGGACTTTCTCAACAACGAGCTGCGCGCCGGTAACCGGCCGCGGCTGACGGCGATCCTGAACGAGATTTTCGCGACGGATACGCGGGACAACTGGATCGAGGCGATGCGCGGGGCGGGCGTGCCCGCCGGTCCGATCCGCACCGTGGGTGAGGCGATGGGCTCGCCCGAGACCGAGGCACGCGGCATTGTCCGGCAGGCGCCACACGCTGCGGCCGGCACCGTGTCCGTGATCGCGTCGCCGATGAGCCTGTCCGCAACGCCGGTGCGCGACCCGGTCGGCTCGCCCCTGCTCGGCCAGCATACGGCGGAGATTTTGGCGAAGGTTCTGGGTTACGATGATGACAGGGTGGCGGCGTTGGAAGCGTCGGGCACGGTCCGGCGCGGCGGGGACGGTAATGATTAGAACGCTGGGGCTGATCCTAATGTTGACGATGGTGCCGATGGCGGAGCCTGCGCTGGCGCAGTCCAAAGCGAAGGCGCCGCAGCTCGATGCCTCGCTCAAGCAGTTCATCGCCGAGATGACGCCGCTGACCGGCCGCGCCCTCGAGCCGCTGGAGGGCAAGGCGGTCGTCGTAACGTTCTTCGCCAGCTGGTGCCCGCCCTGCCGGCCGGAGTTCGGGCATCTGAACGAGGTCCGCCAGGCCTTCCCCGAGAGCGAGGTGGCGATCCTGGCGATCAATCTGTTCGAGGATTTCTTTCAGAAGGGCAAGCAGCGGCGGATGATGCGGTTTCTCAGCGCGACGCGGCCGGACTTTCCCGTGCTGCGCGCCGCCGACGATGCTACGATCGAGACCCGTTTCGGCGGCGTCGACCGCATTCCGACGGTCTATATCTTCCACCGGGATGGCACGCCCGCCTACAGCTTTGTTCATCAGGACGGCGCGGAAAAGACGCATGCCACCGCGGCCGAAGTGACCGCCGCTTTGCGCAAGATTATCGAATAGAGTCCGCGATCATTTCGCCTTCGCCGGATGGGCTTCCTGCCAGCTGTGCGGGTCGTTCAGGAACTCGCGCACCGCGGCCAGCGCGTCGGCATTGAAATAGCCTTCTTCCTCGGCGCACTCGACCACGTCCCACCAGGTCGCCAGCGCGTGCAGCTTGATGCCGTTCGATTCCAGCTCGGCGATGCCCTTCGGGAAAATCCCGTAATGGAAGATCACGAAGGTATGTGCGCACTCGCCGCCGGCGTCGCGGATGCCTTCGACGAAGCTGATCTTGCTGCCGCCGTCGGTTGTCAGATCTTCGACCAGCAGCACGCGGTCGCCGGAAATCATCTGCCCTTCGATCCGCGAGCCGCGTCCGAAACCCTTGGGTTTTTTTCGGACGTAGGCCATGGGGAGCATCAGTCGGTCGGCGATCCAGGCGGCAAAGGGGATGCCCGCGGTCTCGCCGCCGGCGACGATGTCGATCGACTCGAAGCCGATCGCTTCCTCGATCAGTTCGGCACCCATATCCATCAGCTTGGCCCGGGCGCGCGGAAAGGAGATTAGGCGGCGGCAGTCGATATAGACCGGGCTGGTGCGGCCGCTGGTCAGTTCGAACGGGTCTTCCGGGCGGAACAGGACGGATTCGGTTTCAATCAGAATTCGGGCGGTGATGCGCGCGGGATCGGCGGCCATCTCGAACCTCTTTTGTTTGCAAGTGTTCTTGTTTACGGGATGGACCCGGCGTGCTGCAAGGACCCGTTGCGGTCAATCGTATTTAATTTCGATTTTAGTTTGCGCGGCGGCGGATCACGTAATGATCGTTCTCGAATCCATCGAACAGTTCCTCGATCAACGGGTGGCGGATCGCTTCGCCGCTGTGATCGGAATCCAGGTTCTGTTCGGCGACATAAGTGGTGTGCGTCGCGTTATGGACCAGCACGTGATACCAGGGCTCGTCGCGTGGCGGCTTCGAGCGGGCCATCTGTGCATACCATTCATCCGACCCCTGGAATTCCGCATCGACGTCGAAGATCACCCCGCGGTAATCGAACAGCAGATGATGCACCAACTCGCCGACGGAAAATTTTGCTTTGCTATCGGGCATTGAAAACCGGTTTCACATAAAGTTACAGACCGAGTTTAGGGCTGCGGCGTCCGGGTTTCCAGTGCTCTATACCGCGCGGGCATGACGTGGCGCGGCGTCGCCCGTTCGGTCCAAATATCGGTCGAACGCCGCGGCTGCCATGCGGACCAGCGGCTGGCCCATGGAGGTCATGCGGATAGTGTGGCCGCGGATCTCGACCAGCCCGTCGCGGACCATGCCGCTCAGCGCGTTGAGCTCCGGCTTATAGCTGTGTGCGGTCGCGACCTCGTCCAGGTCGACTTCCATGTCGCACATTAGTCTTTCGATGATCGCGCGCCGTTCGCGGTCGTCATCGGTCAGGGCGCGGCCCCGTATGGTGGCTAAACCCTGTTCCACCACCGCTGCATGCCAGCGCGGGACGTCGGGGTCGTTCTGCACATAACCCTGGGGGAGGGCACCGATTGCGGAGGCACCGAAGCCGAGCAGGGCGGCGGCGTTGTCGATCGTGTAGCCCTGGAAATTGCGGTGCAGCCGCCCGGCCTCGGCGGCCGTGGCGAGTGCCGTTCCGGGGCGGGCGAAGTGGTCCATGCCGACAGGGATATAGCCGGTCTCGCGCAGCCGGTTGGCGGCGGTCTCGAATTGACGCCAGCGCTGCGACCCGTCCGGCAAGGCGCTTTCGCCGATCAGGCGCATATGTTTCTTCATCCAGGGGACATGCGCGTAGCCGAACAGGGCAACCCGGTCGGGCGCGAGCCGAAGCGTTTTGTCGATTGTGTTGGAAACCTTGGTTTCGGTCTGGTGGGGCAGGCCGTACATCAGATCCACATTGATGTCATCGACCCCTGCATCGTTCAGCGCCGCGACGACACGGGCGATCTTGTCGTAGGGTTGGATGCGGTTGACGGCCTGTTGAACGTCTGCATTCAGATCCTGCACGCCGATGCTGGCCCGGGTGACCCCAGCTGCGGCGCAGGCCTGGATAAAGGCCTCCGTCGTCGTACGCGGGTCGATCTCCACGGCGATTTCGGCGTTCGTATCGATGTCGAACCTGTCGCGCAGATGATTGATCAGCCGGGTCAGGTCGGATGGCGCGAGGGTATTGGGCGAACCGCCGCCAAAATGGATATGTCTAACCGGCAGTCGCGTGGGCAGCGCATCGGCGACGGCATCGATTTCCGCGATCAACACTTGCACATAACTGGCAATGGGCTCAGGTCGTCTTACGACCCGCGTGTTGCAGCCGCAATACCAGCACATCTCGTGACAGAAAGGGATGTGGAGATAGAGCGAAGTGCGGGTACCGGGTGCTGTTTTGCCGAGCCAGCGGCGGTAGGTGGCGCCGTCGACATCAGCGGTGAAATGTGGCGCTGTGGGGTAGCTCGTATAACGCGGTACCGGCCGATCGTACCGCGCAAGCAGGTCAGGATGCATGCGGGGATACTGTTCCGTTTTGCCTCGAGACACCTTGATTTACGTCAATCGGCACCATGGTTTGTTGGGATCTTGACTCTTAGAAAGAAATTAGAACAAAATAAGAACATTATGGATGATGATGCGTAATATCGATGGGGTCGGAGCAGATTGTGCGCCGCGGCGCGGTGGTCGCGGAGTTGCGCGCGCGGATCGCCGCGATCGAGCAGGGCAACGTCGACAGAGGCGGGGCGGTTTCGCTTGGACTGCCCGTTTTGGATGCGGCCTTGCCGGAAGGCGGCCTTGCCCGGGGGGCGGTGCACGAGGCGACCGGTGCCGCCGCCGGCGGCTTTGCGGCAATGGTCGCGGGGCGGCTCGAGGGGCCGGTGTTATGGTGCGTCGATGCGGATGCCCGCGCTGATCTTTATGGCCCGGGTCTCGAGGTTTTCGGGCTGCATCCGGCACGCGTCATCGTCGTCCATTGCCAGGGACGGACCGATTTGTTGTGGGCGATGGAAGAAGGGTTGCGGACGCCCGTGCTTGCCGCCGTCATCGGTGAGCCGCCCGGTACTGTTGGCCTGACGGCGAGCCGTCGTCTGCAGCTTGCCGCGGAGGCGGGCCAGGTACTGGGCATCGTTCTGAATCCAGACGGGGCGGGGCGTTTCACCGCAAGCGCGCTGGAGAGCCGTTGGCGGGTCGACCCCGCACCGGCTGGCGACGTTACGCGCCCGCGCTGGAAAATCGCATTGGAACGCTGCCGAGGAGGCGCTCAGGGGCTGTATTGGATGGTGGAACGAAATGAAGAGACGGGTGATTTCGCTGTGGTTGCCGCGCCTGCCGACCGACCGGTTGCGGCGGCGGTCTCGTAAGAACGGAAAAGATCCGGACCAGCGTCCTCCCCTCATTACGGTGACCGAGACGGGCGGGCGATTTCTGGTCACGGCACTCGAACACCGGGCCGAAATGGCGAGCCTCACGCCAGGAATGGTGCTGACCGATGCGCGGGCGATATTTCCGGCGGTGGATGTGGCCCTGGCTGACCCGGTCGCCGACGCGGCTTTACTCGACCGGCTGACAGCCTGGTGCGGGCGCTACACGCCATGGGCGGCGGCGGAAGGGCGGGACGGTATTTTCCTCGATACGACCGGCTGCGACCATTTGTTTGGCGGTGAGGCGGCGCTGTGCGCCGATCTGGTTCACCGTCTTGAAGCGCTTGGCTTCTCTGCGCGGGCGGCGATGGCCGACACGCCGGGCGCGGCCTGGGCTATGGCGCGATTTGGCGAAAATGGCACTGTCGTGCCCTTCGGCGGCATACGGGAGGCGTTGGCTCGTCTTCCGGTCGCGGCATTGCGCCTCGATCCGGGAACGGTTGGTGGGCTGGCCCGAGTCGGTATCCGGGTGATCGAACAGCTGCGCAATATGCCCCGCGCGCCACTGACCGCGCGGTTCGGTCGTACTGTCGGAGAGCGGCTCGATCAAGCCTCCGGTGCGGTTTCGGAGCCGATATCGCCCCGGAAGCCGGTTACGCCGTTTCACGCCCGGCTTGCCTTCGCGGAGCCGATTGCTCTGATGGCCGATATCGAACGCGGCCTGCGCCACCTGTTGGATGATTTGTGCCGGCTGTTGGCAAAAGCGGGGCGGGGTGGCCGGACGCTTGTTTTGACCCTGTACCGTGTCGATGGTGAAACCTTCGAAATCCAGGTCGGCGCCGCTCGCCCCGCCCGGGATCCGGGCCGGCTGGCGCGGCTGTTCGGCGGCCGTCTGGGCAGTTTCGATGCAGGCTTCGGAATCGAAGTGATGACATTGACGGCATCGGTGACCGAACCGCTTGCCCCGACGGCAGTGCTTCTGCCGGCTGCCACACGTGCACCGGTGAATGGCGGTGAGTCCTTCCGCGGGGATATTCTGGCGCCCTTGGTCGACCGGTTGGGCAATCGGATCGGATTCGATCGGGTGGCGCGCCTTACGGCGGTTGCCAGCTACGTGCCGGAACGCGCAGTACGTCCCAGGCCGGCGCTTGCCGACGCCATGGATTTTACCTGGTCGCCCGATGCATCTTTGCCGCCGCGCCCTCTGCATCTTCTGAAACAGCCGGAACGGATCGAAATTGTATCCGATACGGAGCCGGACACGCCGCCCATCCGGTTCCGCTGGCGGCGTACCGATCATAGCGTCCGTCTTGCCGAAGGACCGGAGCGGATCGCGCCGGAATGGTGGGTGCGCAAGGCGGCGGCGAGGACTCGGGACTACTGGCGAGTCGAAGACGGGGCAGGCCGCCATTTCTGGATCTATCGGCACGGCTTGCCGCGCCCGGATCACCCCGTCGAATGGTTCCTGCACGGTCTGTTCGCGTGACCCGTTATGTAGAGCTTCAAGCCACGACCAATTTCAGCTTCCTGCGCGGGGCATCGCACCCGGATGAGTTGGCGTTGCAGGCCGCCGCGCTGGGTCATCCGGCGATTGCGGTGACCGACCGCAACAGCCTTGCCGGGGTGGTCCGGGCACATGTTGGGGCCAAGGAAGCGGGTATCGGGTTTATCGTCGGGGCGCGACTCGATCTGGCGGACGGGGCGAGCCTGCTCGCCTATCCGGTCGACCGGGCGGCTTATGGGCGATTGTCGCGGCTCATCACGGTCGGCCGCCGCCGCGCACCCAAGGGGGAATGCATCCTGTATCGCGAGGATGTCTTGGCTTATGGCAAAGGAATGATCTTCGTTGCCGTGTCTTCCGACGAAGCGGACAAGGCATTCGATGCACAGGTCGGTGAATTGCGGTCCGCGTTTCCGGGTGCGATCTATCTGGCAGCGCATCATCTGTGCCGCGGAGACGACCGGCGGCGGCTGGCCCGCCGGGCGGGTCTGGCCGAGCGTTTGGAAATACCGCTGGTCGCAACCAACGATGTGCTCATGCACAGCCGGTCGCGGGGGCCTTTGCTCGATGTCGTGACCTGTATCCGCGAGAAATGCATCATCGACGAAGCAGGATGGCGGCTTGAGTCGAACGCGGAACGCCATCTGAAATCGGCAGCGGATATGGCGCGTCTGTTCCGGGGGTACGAGCCGGCGCTGGCCCGGACGCTGGAAATTGCGGACCGCTGTACTTTTTCGCTGGATGAGTTGCGCTACGAATACCCGGATGAAATCACCGCGGACGGCGTGCCACCGCAACAGCAGCTCGAACGCCTGACCTGGCAAGGAGCGAAGAGACGCTATCCTGGCGGTCCGACAGCGGAAGTGCGGAAGATGATCGAGCATGAGCTGTCGCTGATCGCGGAGCTGAGCTATGCGCCTTATTTTTTGACCGTTTACGACCTCGTCCGCTTTGCCCGCGAGAAGGAGATCCTGTGCCAGGGGCGGGGCTCGGCGGCGAATTCGGCGGTCTGCTATTGCCTCGGCATCACGGCTGTCGATCCGTCCAAGCTTGACCTTTTGTTCGAGCGCTTCGTTTCCGCCGAACGCGACGAGCCGCCGGATATCGATGTCGATTTCGAGCATGAGCGGCGCGAAGAAGTCATCCAGTACATCTATGAGAAGTACGGCCGCGACCGCGCCGGCCTTGCGGCGACGGTCATCAGCTACCGCTCGCGCAGTGCCGTACGCGAGGTCGGCCTCGATCCGGCCGACCGGCGCATCCGCATGGCGCTCGAACTGACGCGTCAGCTTATGGGGTTCCCGCGCCACTTGTCGCAGCATGTCGGCGGTTTCGTCATCACCCGGGGGCGGCTCGACGAACTGACGCCGATCGAGAACGCCGCGATGGAAGACCGTACGGTGATCGAATGGAACAAGGACGATCTGGACGCGCTCGGCATGCTGAAAATCGACGTGCTGGCGCTTGGCATGCTGACCTGCATCCGCAAGGGCTTCGATCTGATCCGCAGCCGTTACGGCCTCTCCTACGACCTTGCGACCATTCCGCAGGAGGATGCGCATGTCTACGACATGCTGTGCAAAGGCGACTCGATTGGGGTCTTCCAGGTCGAAAGCCGGGCGCAGATGGCTTTCCTGCCGCGCATGAAGCCGCGCGACTTCTACGACCTGGTGATCGAGGTGGCGATTGTCCGGCCGGGCCCGATCCAGGGCGACATGGTGCATCCTTATCTGCGCCGGCGGAACGGCGAGGAAACGGTCGCGTATCCTTCCGAGGATCTGCGCGGTGTGCTGCACAAGACCCTCGGCGTGCCGCTATTTCAGGAACAGGCGATGCGGGTCGCCATCGTCGGTGCCGGGTTCACGCCATCGGAGGCGGACCGGCTGCGCCGCGCCATGGCCACCTTCCGTCATACCGGCACGATCCACACCTTCCGGGAAAAGATGATCAACGGGATGCTCGAGCGCGGCTACGACGAAGACTTCGCCGAGCGCTGTTTCCGGCAGATCGAAGGATTCGGCGATTACGGGTTCCCGGAAAGCCACGCGGCGAGCTTCGCGCTGCTGGTCTACGTCTCGGCCTGGATGAAATGCCACTACCCGGCCGTCTTCGCCTGTGCGCTGCTGAACAGCCAGCCGATGGGGTTCTACGCGCCGGCGCAACTCGTGCGCGATGCGCGCGATCATGGCGTGACGGTGCGGCCGCCGGACGTGAACCTGTCCGACTGGGATTGCACGCTTGAACTCGACGAGGATGGAGAGGGCGCCTACGCGCTGCGTCTCGGCCTGCGGCAAATCCGCGGTTTCAAGGAACCCGATGGGGAATGGGTGATCGCCGCGCGAAACAATGGTTATGCCGATCCGGCGGCGATCTGGCGGCGTGCGGGGCTGGATGGCGCGGCGCTGGAAAAGCTGGCCCGCGCCGACGCTTTCGTCTCGATGGGATTGTCGCGCCGCGAGGGGCTGTGGGCGTCACGCCGCTTTGTGGCCGCGAATTCAAATGGGAACGCCAAGCCGCTGCCGCTGTTCGAAGCGGCTGGCGACGATGGCTGGGGGGCGGAGGCGCTGGTTACGCTTCCGGATATGACACCCGGCGAAGCGGTGATGGCGGATTACGCGGCGCTGCGGTTGTCGCTGCGATGCCATCCGATGGCGTTGCTGCGCGATGGGTTCGACGGCACGACACCCGCCGATGCGTTGATCGTTACGGACAACAATGCCTGGGTCACGGTCGCCGGTCTGGTTCTGGCGCGGCAGCGTCCCGGCACCGCCAAGGGCGTCATTTTCGCCACGCTGGAGGACGAGACCGGCGTCGCCAACGTCATCGTCTGGCCGAAAATTTTCGAGAAGTATCGCCGCATCGTGCTGACCGCGCGGCTGCTCAAGGTCACGGGTCGGCTTCAGCGCGAAGGCATCGTGACTCATCTTATCGCCGACCGGCTGGAAAACTGTTCGCCGTTGCTCGACAGTCTGGCGGAGCCGCAGGCCATTGACGTGAATGGCCCGCGTCCGGCGCCGCCGCCGAAATCCGGCTTCCGTCATCCGCGCAACCAGGGCAGCGTGCTGTTCCCAAGCCGGGACTTTCACTAGCTCGCGTGCAATGGAGAAACCGTAGTAGGCTGATCCCTGAGTTTAGGGGGAGGGTGTGAGTTTGCGTGTACGCCATGCCGGATAAGACGACCTTTCGGCAGATCGTTTGGCCGTTTGCGATCGCGGAAACGATCGTCTGGGCGGCGATGTATTATTCATTCCCCGCCCTCCTGCTGGAGTGGGAAAGGGATCTCGGCTGGTCGAAGACGGAGCTCGCCGGCGCCTTTACGTCCGCGCTGATCGTTTCCGCGATGCTGGCGCCGGTGATGGGACGGCTCATCGATCGAGGTTATGGCCGGTATACCTTCATGGGCTGCATGCTGCTGGGTGCGGCGCTGCTGTGCGTGCTCTCACAAGTAACCGAGATTTGGCAGTTTTATGCCGTCTGGATCGGCCTTGGTGTAGCGATGTCCGGCGCGCTCTACGAGGCGTGCTTCGCGATCATCACCCGAAGCTTTGGCGCCGATGCTAAGCGGGCCATAACGCTGGTCACGCTGGTCGCCGGGCTGGCGGGCACCGTTTCTTTCCCGAGCGCGCATGCCCTGGTCGAGATGATGGGGTGGCGGTTTACGGTTATCGTTTTTGCCGCGGCCATGGTTTTCATTGCCGGTCCGCTCATCTGGCTCGGCTGCCGGGCGGCGGACCGGATGGCGGAGGGACGCGCGCATGTGCCGAGTCCCAAGGCGCGGCATGCGATGCGAGTCCTTAAGACCGTGACATTCTGGACGCTGGCGCTGGCGTTCGCGATGCTGGCCACGCACCACGCCATGATCGTCACGCATATCCTGCCGATGTTCGACGAGCGCGGCATTCCCAAAGAAGCGGCAGTGCTTGCGGCGTCGATGCTCGGCCCGATGCAGGTCGCCGGCCGGCTTGCCATGATGGCCGCCGAACGTCACGTGTCGACGATGGTCATCGCCACCGGTTGTTTCGTTGCGGTCGGCGGTGCATCCGCGGCGTTGTTCGGAACGGCGGCGATACCCAGCCTTATCGTCCTCTTTGTACTGCTGCAGGGCGCGGGAAATGGCGTGGTGAGCATCGTACGGCCGGTGCTCGTCGCGACATTGCTGAGCCGCCGTGATTTCGGTGTTGTCTCCGGGATGACGGCGGTCGCGTTTATGGCCGGAAGTGCCTTCGGTCCGACGATCGGATCCCTCATCTGGGAAGCCGGGGGCTATGACCTGGTCATCCAGCTTGCTATTGCGATTCCGCTGGTCGGCTTGCTTCTGCTCCTTACCGCGGCGCATTTCTCATCGCCGGTATCGGACGAAGACCCCGAATGAGATAAGGTCTAGCGCAGAAGCGGCACATAAGGAGGCTCAGGACAATGGATATTCGTAAGACCCTGCTGATCAAGGAAACGCTTGAAACGGATGGTGTCGGTAAGGCATGCGCGCCGATTGTTCGAGTCGCCGCGATTGCCGTGATCCGAAACCCGTTTGCAGGCCGGTTCGTCGAAGATCTGTCCGAGCTATTCGACATGGGCGGCGCCTTAGGGGAGCGGCTAATGGCCGATGCCGTTGGGATGTTATCCGGTGCGCCGGTTAGCTATGGTAAGGCTGCGCTGGTCGGCGTCGCGGGCGACCTGGAGCATGGCGGCGCGATGATTCATCCCAAGCTGGGCAAGCCGATGCGGGCCGCGGTTGGCGGCGGCAAGGCGCTTATCGCCTCGAATGCGAAAATTGGCGCGGTTGGCGCGTCCATCGACCTACCGCTGGGCCATAAGGACGAGGCCTGGTCGTTCGCTCATTTCGATACGATGACCCTGATGGTCGGCGATGCGCCGCGGCCGGACGAAATCGTGCTGTGCATGGCCGTCGCCGACGGCGGCCGGCCGCATCCCCGGGTCGGCGATAAGCCGATCACCGACTAATCTCATCCATCGAGAGGCCGCCATGCCAGCCCAGCCGGTCAAGAATGCCGCCGAACATCTGCAAAGCCTGAAGGATGGACGCTCGGTTTACATCAACGGCCAGTCGGTCGACGACGTTACCGAGCATGTGGCGTTCCGCAATTCGGTGCGTACGGCGGCAAGCCTCTACGACTATCAGGCAGACCCCACGAATATCGAGGTGATGACGTTCGAGTCGCCGACCAGCGGCCGGCGTGTGAACCGCGCCTGGCAGATGCCGGAATCTTATGAGGAGCTGGTCGTCCGCCGCAAGGCGCTGGTTGCCTGGGCCGAGCAGCATGGCGGATTCATGGGGCGCTCGCCGGATCATCTGGCGTCCGCCGTAACGGGCCAGCTGATGGGGCTCGATCTGTTCGAGGCCTATGACAAGGACCGGGCGAAGGCGTTTTGGGACTACTACGTGCATGCCCGCGACAATGATCTGTACCTCACCTACGTAATCATCAATCCGCAGGTCGACCGTTCGAAGGCGGCGGTCGAGCTGAACAACGACGACCCGATGATGAAGATCGTCGATGAAGGCGGCGAAGGCGTCACCGTGCGCGGCGCGAAGATGCTCGGCACCAGTTCGATCATGGCGAACGAGGTTTTTGTCGCGCATTTGCAGCCGCTGCGGCCCGACGAGGAGGATTATGCGATCTGTTTCGCCGTGCCGATGGATACGAAGGGGCTGAAGGTTCTGTCGCGCAAATCATACGAGCAGCACGCGGTGTCGCAGTTCGACGATCCGCTCGCCTCGCACTATGACGAAAACGATGCGCTGATGTATTTCGATGACGTGAAGGTGCCGTGGGAACGCATCTTCGTGCATCGCAGTCCTGAAATGTGCCGGCGGCAGTTTCACGATACGCCCGGCCATATCTATCAGAACTATCAGGCGCAGATCCGGATCACGGTGAAGCTCAAATTTCTCGCCGGGCTGGCGCGCGCGATTTGCGAGACGATTGGCACCGTCAAGATGCCGCCGGTTGCGGACGCGTTGGGCAGGCTGGCGGCGCAGGCGGCCGCGGTCGAGAACATGATGTGGGGTATGGAAGCCAAGGGCGCACACTGGGGCAAATATTTCGTCCCGGATCGCCATGCCGTCTATGCGGCGCAAACGCTGACCCAGGAATTCTATCCCCAGATGATCAATACGATCCGCGAACTCTCAGGCGGCGCGCTCATCATGCTGCCGTCCTCGGCTGCCGATTTCGCCAACCCGGAACTGGCCGAGATTATCGAGAAAGTGCAGATCTCCGCCGATGGGCGCAAGGACACGGACCGGATCAAGCTGATGAAACTGGCCTGGGATGCCATCGGCTCGGAGTTCGCTGGCCGCCACACCCAGTACGAGATGTTCTACGCCGGGGCGCAGTTCGTGACGCGCGGGCACAGTTTCCGCACCTATGATTGGGACAAGGCGGCGGCGCTCATCTCGACGGTTACTGACCGCTACGACCTCGACGACTCGATTGAGGATATCAACAAGACCTAAGCGGCCGCTTTCGTTTCCGACCAGAAGGTTCTGATCTGCGTGCGGTGCATGCGGCGGCGTGTATTGCTGTCGAACGAGTCGCGGCGGTGCAGGACCTCAAGATTGCTCCACATCAGGACGTCGCCCGCGCGCCACTCGTGGCAGATGGCGAATTCCGGCTGTGCCGCATGCGCCCACAGTTGGTCGAGCAGCGCGTCGCTATCTTCGACCGACAGGCCGGGGATGTAGCTGCGCGGCCGCCGCCCCAGGAACAGCGCCTTTCGTCCGGTCTTGGGGTTGATCCGGGCTAAGGGATGCCGCGCGCCTGGGGTCTCGCGCACATCCGTCACCTCGTTATATCCTTTCCGCAGCATGCCGGCGCTGTTGTGGGACGCGTCGTGGATCGCGACCTTGCCCTCCAATTGCGCCTTCACATCGTCCGGCAGGGTCTCGTAGGCGGCATACATGTCGGCAAAATAGGTGTTGCCGCCCTCCGGTGGCACTTCCAGGGCATAGAGGATTGCGGCGCGCGGCGGCGTTTCCTGATAGGTCATATCGGCATGCCAAACGGCCTCGCCGGCGCCCAGGTTTCCGGCCGGCTTGTCGCCTTCCATGATGTTGGAGATGACGTTGATCTCTGGATTCGCCTTGTGGAAGGGTTCGCCGTAGGGGTTGGCGGCGGGGATATCGAGCCGTCCCAGCTTGGTGCTTACGGCCACGAGCTGCTGGTCCGTCAAGCTCTGCCCGCGCAGCGTCAACACCCGATGCCGCAGCAGCAAATCTTCCACCGTCGCGACGGTCGCATCGTCGGCAGACCCTAGGTCCATCCCGGCAATCTCGGCGCCGAACAACTCTGTTATAGGACTAACCATGATCCGTGATTCTGTCATTCCGCGCTGCCCTTTTTCCGCTGCGATCTCGTGAGGGCGCTTGTATAGACGGGGTGGCGTAGCGGGTGTTAGCGAGAATTCTTGGAACCAGGTTCAAATTTATCTATAACCTAGACATGCCGGGTAAACTGCCACCGTTGAACGCCTTGCGCGCTTTTGAAGCCGCGGCGCGCCATTTGAATATGACGCGGGCAGCGCAGGAGCTTTTCGTGACGCCGGCGGCGGTGAGCCATCAAGTCATCGCGCTGGAAAAGCATCTCGGCCGTACGCTGTTCGAGCGTCTGCAGCACGGTCTCGCGCTCACGCCGGACGGCGAAGCGTATTTGCCCCATGTGCGCGAGGGGTTCGACAGCTTGCGGCGCGCGGCGGCGGTGTTCGAAACCGACCGTTCGGTTCTGACAATTTCGGTGCCGCCGGCATTTTCGGCGAAATGGCTGATGCCGCGGTTGAAAAGCCTGCAGTCGGACTTGCCGTCGATCGCCATCGTCAACGAGGGCGCTAACGAAACCGGAAGCGCTATTCCCGCAGGCGCCGATGTCGCGGTCCGGTACGGCGATGGAAACTATCGCGATTGTGCAGTGACTTTCTTGCTGGAAGAGGCCGTCATTCCCGTTTGCCATCCGGATGTGCTCGCGGCTGGAACGGACGTCGCCACGGCGGCGGATCTGTTGCAATTCAACTTGCTGCACGGTCGGGCATCCCTGCCCGGGGAAGGGTTTCCTGACTGGCAGGGGTGGTTCGACTGGGCTGGGGTGCATGACGCCACGTTTGGCGGCGGTGTCGAGTTCGATCATCACCTAATGACCGTGCAGGCGGCGTTGGAGGCCCAGGGTGTGGCGCTGGCCAAACGCAGTATCGTGATGACCGATCTTATCCGCGGGAACCTCGTTCAGATCCTTGATCTCGAATACCCGTTGGCCTTCGCCCACTATCTCGTGCACCGGCCCGAGACGTCATGGTCTGTGGAAATCGGTGCGCTTCAGCGCTGGTTTGAGAACGAACTGGCATGCACGTTGCGCGACATTCCTGCCAGTTTGATCTAATTTTTTTCGGCCGCCTTTGGGATCAACTGCTCAAGCAGCCGGTAGGAATATTCGCAGACGGTTTCGAGATTGGAACTGAAATGTTCCGGCGCATCTTCGTCGGCGGTGTCCGAAAGACCGCGGATGATCACGAAGGGCAGCTTGTTGATCTGACAGGTATAGCCGACGGCGGCGCCTTCCATTTCCGTGGCGAGCGCGGCGAATTCCCGCTGCAGCCAGCGGAGCGTATCCTTATCTTTCACGAACCGGTCGCCCGAGACGACCGTGCCGATCATCAGATTCGGTCCATCCTTGTCGTCGGCGAAGGTCTCATCGAAAGCGTCTGCGGCATGCTGCGTTAGCGTTGGATCCGACTGGATCATGCGGTCCGTATTCGGCAACTCACCATGCCGTCGCCCGAACGCCGTAAGGTCCACGTCGAACTGGATCAGATGGCTTGCGATGATCTGATCGCCGACCCGCATATTCGGCAGCAATCCACCGGCAACGCCGCTGAATATGAGGGCGCTCGGCTGATACAGATTGACCAGCATCTGCGTACAGATGGCGGCGTTGACCTTGCCGATACCGCATTGCGCGAGAGCGATCTCGGTGCCCTTGAAGTCGCCTTTCGTGACGGTAATCTCAGCATGGATTGCCTCGTCGGCAATTGTCATTGCCGACCGCAGCAAGGCCACTTCCTGATCCATCGCACCGATTACAGCGAGCATGATGTCTATTCCCGAACTTAGACGCGACCGAATTTATGAATTGCAATGTTTGAATGCTAAAATGGCTGCGATCGATGTATTTTCGATTAACCTCGCCAATTAAGCCAATTAAGCCAACTAAAAATGATCATTGCGTTGCATCAATTATGTTGCATCGCAATATATCCTATATTGCTGGATACTTCGCTGGACGCGCATAGGAGTTTCGCGCGATGACAATTCGAAATTTGAGCCGCCTTTTCCGGCCAGAATCGATCGCGGTGATCGGGGCATCGAACCGGGTCGGGGCCGTCGGCAACATCGTGATGCACAATATCCTGGAGGGCGGGTTCGAAGGGCCGGTGATGCCCGTCAACCCGAAAGCGGAGGCCGTTGCTGGTGTTCTGGCCTACCCCGATATCGACCATCTTCCTCGCCCGCCGGACCTGGCGGTCATTTGCACGCCACCTGAACCGATCCCCGAATTGATCGAAGCGCTCGGCGCGCGCGGTACGCGAGCGGCCATTGTTCTGACGGCGGGCCTGGACCGTATAAAAACGGTCGATGGCGTTTCGGTAACCGAGGCAATGCTCAACGCCGCACAGCCGCACCTGCTGCGTATCCTTGGCCCCAACTGTGTTGGGGCGCTCGTCCCCGAAATGCATCTCAATGCGAGCTTCGCCCATCTTCCCGCGCTGCCCGGCTCTGTCGCCTTTGCCTCGCAGTCGGGCGCCCTATGTACCGCGGTACTCGACTGGGCGCGGTTGAACGATGTCGGGTTTTCGCACTTCATTTCACTCGGCAATATGGCCGATGTAGATTTCGGCGACGTCGTCGATTATCTGGCGAGCGATCCCAAGACGCATGCGATCTTGCTCTATATCGAGGCGGTCACCAATGGGCGGAAGTTCCTGTCCGCCTGCCGGGCGGCGGCGCGGAACAAGCCGGTTCTCGTGATCAAGTCCGGCGCGGTCGAGGAGAGTGCGAAGGCGGCGGCGACCCACACCGGCGCGCTCGCCGGCAGCGACAGGGTCTATGATGCAGCCTTCCGGCGCGCCGGTCTGCTGCGCGTTTACGACATCGACGAGTTGTTCGCTGCCGCTGAAACGGTGGCGCGTACCCGGCGGCAGGACGGCGAACGTCTTGCCATCCTGACCAATGGCGGCGGCGTTGGGGTCATGGCGACCGACGAGCTAGTCCAACGCGGCGGTGTCCTGGCGGCGCTTTCGGACGAGACGATCGCCGCACTCGATAAGGTTCTGCCTGCCACGTGGTCTCGTAGTAATCCGGTCGACATCATTGGCGACGCGCCCGGCGAGCGCTACGCCGCCGCGACTCGTATCCTTGCCGAGGCAAAGGAGTGCGATGCCGTACTTGTCATGCACGCACCGACGGCGACCGCAGACTCGGTTGCGGCGGCACAGGCAGTTGTCGATGTTACACAGGAAACCAAACGGAACCTGCTGACCTGCTGGGTCGGTGGTCAGGCGGTCGCCCCCGCCCGCACGCTGTTCCATGATTCCGATGTCCCGACATATGAGTCGCCGAGGCTGGCGGTGCAGGCCTTCATGCATCTCGTCAATTATCGGCGCAGCCAGGCCATGCTGATGGAGACGCCGCCGTCGGCGCCGCGCGAGTTCACGCGCGCGACCGACACCGTGCGCCTGATCGTCGAGAGCCGTCTTATCAACGGATCCGACATGATGAGCGAACCGGAGGCGAAGGCGGTTCTCGCTGCCTATGGTATTCCGACCGTGGAAACGCACATTGCCCGAACGCCCGTAGAAGCGGCGGAGAAAGCGGCGGCGATGGGATTTCCGGTCGCGCTGAAGATCCTGTCGGATGACATTACGCACAAATCGGATGTCGGTGGTGTCGATCTGTTTCTTGATTCACGAAGTGCTGTGGAGGCCGCCGGCGCGCATATGCTGGAAACCGTGGCAACGCGTGCGCCGCAGGCGAAGATCCAGGGCTTTTCGGTTCAGCAGATGGCCGACCGGCCCGGTGCCCACGAGGTCTTTATCGGGGTCACCAATGACGCGGTCTTCGGTCCAGTGATCGTGTTTGGGCATGGGGGAACGGCCGTTGAGGTGGTCGATGACAGTGCCGTTGCGCTGCCGCCCCTCAACATGGCGTTGGCCCGGGATTTGATCGATCAGACGCGCATTGCCCGTTTGTTGAAGGGTTACCGGGACCGGCCCGCCGTCGATCTTGAACAGCTCTGCCTCACGCTCATGCAGGTCTCGCAATTGATCGTCGATATTCCGGAGATCGCCGAGATCGACATCAATCCCCTATTGGTCGATGAAAAAGGCGTTTTGGCGCTGGATGCGCGCATTCGCGTCGACGGCGCGAACGGCGCGCGGCGACTCGCGATTCGACCCTATCCGGAGCAGCTAGAAGAATCGCTGTCGCTGGCCTCGGGCCGTGAATTGACGGTCCGCCCAATTCGGCCGGAAGACGAGACCGAGCATTATGAGTTCCTGTCGAAGCTAACGCCTGAAGACACACGGTTCCGTTTCTTCGGCATGGTGAAGGAACTGCCGCACACACAGATGGCGCGCCTCACGCAGATCGATTTCGACCGCGAAATGGCGTTTATCGCAATGGACAAAACCTCTGCTGATAATAGCGAAACGCTTGGAGTCGTTCGCACGATAACCGACCCGGACAATGACCGGTGCGAGTTCGCCATCGTTGTGCGCTCCGACATGAAGGGTCAGGGGCTGGGTCATCTGTTGCTGGAAAAGATGATCCGCTATTGCCGGGACCGCGGCACGCGCCAGATGGTGGGACAGGTCTTACCTGAGAATGAGGCGATGCTCGGGCTTGCCGAACAGCTCGGCTTCCACCGCAAGATGAAGAAGGAGGAGGGCGTGGTCGAAGCGACGCTCGATCTCCAATCGGGGGCGACCGCCCTCTCATAAGGCCCGCCTGGAGCTAATTGCGGCCAGTCGCTATTCTGTCCTAGATGCCTTGAAGAGGCGTTTCTCTTCTTCGGTGTGCATGGCTTCGCAGTAACCTCTGGACAGGGTGGGTTGTTTTGGGTGCGCAAAAACTTCGTTTCTTGTTTCTCAATCTCGGCCATTTTGCCGATCATCTTTTCATGCTGATCTTCGCCAAGGCGGCGGTGAGCGCCGGCTTGGCCTTCGGCTTGGCAGAAAACGGTGCCTATGCGGAGATGATCCCCTACGGCATCCCAGCCCTTATCCTGTTCGGTGCGTGTGCGCCGATTGCGGCGCATATGGCGGACAAGTGGACGCGTAACGCCATGATCGTGGTCTTCTTTGTCGGCATCGGTGCGGCATCGATCGTCACCGGTTTTGCCCAATCGCCGATTCAGATTGCGATCGGGCTCGCTGTCATCGGGGTGTTTGCCGCGATCTATCACCCGGTCGGTATTGCCATGGTCATCGAAGGCGGTGATAGGGTCGGTTGGCGCCTTGGCGTCAATGGTGTTTGGGGCAATATGGGGGTCGCGGCGGCACCGCTGATCACCGGCTTTATCCTCGCCGCCTACGATTGGCGTCTCGCCTTTATGGTGCCAGGTGCCTTATCGATTCTGATCGGAATCGGTTTCGCAATGTTCGCCCGCAGCGGCCGGGCCGTTGCGCCGGCTGCAACGGCACGTGAGAAGGCGATGGTCGGTTTCGCACCGGGCTGGCCACGTGCGCTTCTCGCGCTGGCCTTCGTGTCGGGTGCCGGTGGCTTCGTGTTTGGCGCGATGACCTTCATTATCCCCCGCATGTTCGAAGTAAGGATGCCTGGCGTGACCACCGATATTGCGATCACCGGCGCGTTGGCCGCCGCCGTCTATGCGGTCGCGGCCTTCGCGCAGCTTATTGTCGGCCGGCTCGTCGACAAGCATTCCGTCAAGCCGATCCTGCTGACCGTCGCTGTCGGCCAAGCCGCACTGATGGGCATCATGGCAACCCAGATCGACTATTTGCTGTTCGCTGCCGCACTCGTCGCCATGGCCTTCGTGTTCGGTCAAATACCGATTACCGATGCCGTGCTGTCCCGATACGTACCGGATGTATGGCGGGCCAAGGTGCTGTCGATAAAATTCCTGCTCAATCTCGGGATCGGCGCCCTGTCGCTGCTGACGGCGCGATCGATCCTGGCCGCCGGCAATGGCTTTGAAACGGTCGTTCTCGTACTCGCTATCGGTGCCTGCTTTATCGTCATGGGCGCGTTGCTGTTGCCCGCCAAGTCAGGCGTGGAAGCCGCCCCGGCCTCCGCGCCTGCCGAGTAGCCGATTTAGCCGGCGGTTGAGACGATCAGCGCATCGAGCGCGACTGCCCCTTTGCCTTTCGGGTGGACGACGAATGGATTGACGTCGACGCTTTCCAGAGTGTCCGCATTCGCAGCCGCGAAAATTGACAGATTGGAGAGCGCTTTTGCCAGCGCCGGAACATCGGCGGGCGGGGCACCGCGCGCGCCTTGCAGGATAGCGTAGCCTTTGATCTCCTTGATCATTTCGGCCGCTTCCCGCGTGCCGAACGGTGCGACGCGGAACGTTACATCCTTCAGCGCTTCGGCGAAGATACCGCCGAGCCCGAACATGACGACCGGTCCGAACGCCGGATCGCGGAATGTGCCGAGGATCGTCTCGACTCCGCCACCGATCATCTTGGCGACGAGTATGCCGTCGATGCGGGCTTTGGGCTCTGCCTTCTTTGCGTTGGCGGTGATGTCGTTAAATGCCTTCCGCACGGCTCCTTGAGACGTCAGGTTCAGGACCACGCCGCCGATTTCCGTTTTGTGCAGGATATCCGGCGAGACGATTTTCATAACGACCGGAAAGCCGATCCGGGCCGCAGCCTTCGCCGCGTCCGCCGCTGTCTTCGTCAAGCTTTCGCGCCCGGCTGGAATGCCGGCCTTCTTCATCAGCCGTTTGGCTTCGTATTCGTTGAGCTGTTTCTTCGGCACCTTTGGCGTCGACGCCGGGATCTTCGGCCGCACCGGCAGCTTCTTGCGGAAGCCCGCATGCAGCCGGGCGAGTGCCGCCAGCGCCCAAATGGTTTCGGCGGGGTCCTCGAAGGCGAGAATGCCTTCGTCTTCGATCTTGCGAATATTTTTCGGGTCGCCGAAGATCGACAGCGCCATCGGACGGTCAGGGAATTTCTTGCGGATCGGCCGGATCGCCTCCAGCAGACTGTCGGTGAGCGCATCGGAGAACGCGAAGCTGGTGAAGAAAGAGGCAATCGAATCGTAATTGCCTTCGCTCAGCATCGCGTCGAAGTTCTTCGTCAGCAAACTCCAGTCGTTATAGAACATCGCCGTCGTGTCGACGGGGTTGCGCGTGCCGGCGAAGGGGATCAGCTCCTTGAGCATCTTTTGCGTTTTCTGCGGCATCGGCGCGACGTTCAGATCGACATCCGCCGCCGCATCCGCCATCAGCACGCCGGCGCCGCCGGACACCGTGACGATGCCGAGCCGGTCGCCTTTCGGATATTGGCCGAAGGAGCAGGCATAGCCGATATCGACAAGCTCGCGCGCGGTGCGGGCGCGGTACACATTGAAGCGCTTGAACACCGCTTCGTAGACTTCGTTCGATCCGGCGAGCGATGCGGTATGCGAGGCCGCGGCATGGGCGCCGATGTCCGAATTACCGACTTTCATCATGACGATGGGCTTGCCCTTCGAATGCGCAAATTCGAACGCATCGTAGAGCTTGTCGACGTCGCGGCAGCCTTCCATGTAGCCGAGGATGACGTCCGTGCCGTCGTCTTCCGCCATGAAGCGGACGCAGTCGGCAAACTCGACATCGCATTCATTGCCGGTGGTCGCCCAGTAGCTGAAGCCCAGTCCGCGCTCGCGCAGCAGGACGAAGAAGTGCGCGCCGAACGCGCCGCTCTGGCTGACGACGCCGATGGTGCCGTTCTTCGGCCGGCCATGCAGAATGGAGGAGGAGAAGGTAGACCAGGCGCAATCGCGCCCGCTGAAGATACCCAGGCAGTTGGGGCCCAGAATCCGCATGCCGGACTCATCGGCGATTTCCGACAGGCGCTGTTGCGCGGCATCGCCTTCGCTGCTCATCTCGGCAAAGCCGGAGGTGAAGGCGACGATCGATTTCACGCCTTTGGCAGCGCATTGTTCGGCAACGTCGAGCGCAATTTTCGCCGGGACCGCCATGATCGCCTGATCGACGCCGCCTTTAATGGCGTCGATTGAGGGATAGGCCTGGATCCCTTGGACCGTTTCGCGGTTGGGGTTCACGGGATAGATCTTGCCCTTGAATCCGAAATCCTTAAGAAGCTGGACCGGACGGCCGCCGATGCGTCCCGGCTCTTGCGATGCGCCGAGCACCGCGATCGATTTAGGACGAAATAGCGGTCTCAGGCTTTTGTATAGATCCGTGGGCATGGTAGATGCGCTCCCCCTGTACGCGGTTTAATTGGTTTGGAATTGTACGTCGTGGCGGGGCATTGTCTTCATCCGCGTCCTTTATGACAATACCACCCGCGACGATTCATCGCGGTTAGGAGCCTGCCCGAGGAATGATTGCGGCCTGCATCGATCAGAGAAACGCGCGTGCTGCGCCGGCGATGCCGTAGCATCGCTAAGCATTCACGACGCAGCACGCGCGTTTCTCTGATCGACCCAAGGGGCCGCATTCTCAAGGGTTTGGGACGTCGTCCGGCGCCACTCGCGATGCCCTCGGCATCGCCACGTAACCCCATCCTAGCCCAAACCCTTGAGAATGCGGTGCAGGCCATAAGCATTCCTCGGGCAGGCTCCTGATCGGCACATTGACAACGGGGGAGCCACGCAACACAGTTCTGCCGCGCTGGAAATCGGTGCAATTTGGGGGAGCCATATTTCACATGGCGTTTGACGATCTCAACGCGGAATACAAGGCGCGGCGTGCCAAGGCGCTTGCCATGGGCGGCGACGCGAAACTCGACCGCCGCCGCAACGCCGGCGTTTTGAACGCGCGCGAACGCATCGACTATCTGCTGGACGCCGGTACGTTCATCGAGTCCGGCCTGTTCGCGAGATCGCTCTATCCTGGCGACGCCGAAAAGACGCCGGCGGACGGCAAGATCACCGGCTATGGCCGCGTCGACGGGCGCGAGGCCGCAATTGTGGTCAACGATTTCACCGTGAAAGGCGCGTCCTCTGCCGGCACGAACATGAAGAAGATCTCGCAGATGCAGCGGACCTCGAAGGAACGCGGCATCCCGATGGTCTATCTCGGCGAATCCTCGGGCGCCCGCATCCCGGACAATATGGGCGCGATCGGCATGGGCACCTTGCTCGCCAGCAACGCATCGCAATATGCGCGGCTGCGCGAGTCGCCTTGGGCGTCGGCCATCCTCGGCATGAGTTACGGTTCGGCGACCTGGTACGGCTGTATGGCGGACTTCAATGTGATGCGCAAAGGCGCGGTCATGGCGGTGTCCAGCGAACGCCTGGTCTCGATGGCGATTGGCGAGAAGGTCGATCCCGAAGAACTCGGCGGCTGGCGTCTGCATTCCGACGTGACCGGATTGATCGATATAGCGGTCGATACGGACGAGGAAGCCATCGACGCGGTCAAAACGTTCCTGAGCTACATGCCAAGCCATAACGCCGAACTGCCGCCGGAAAAAGCCGCGCCGAAGGGGTCTGACGACGGCGCACGGGACGTGGCGTCGCTGGTGCCGGAAAGTCGCACGCAGGTCTATGATGTGCGCAAGGTGGTGCGCGCCGTGGCGGACAAGGACAGCTACTTCGAGCTGAAACCGCGGTTCGGCAAGACCGCCGTCACGGCCTTGGCGCGGATCGACGGCCGGGTTGTCGGCTTCGTCGCCAACAATCCGCTGTCGAAGGCGGGCGCGATGGATGCGATGGCCTGCGACAAGATCATCAGCTTCATGGTGCTGTGCGATTCCTACAACATTCCGCTGATCTTCTTCGTCGACAATCCGGGCTTCGTCATCGGGCTGGAGGCCGAGCGTCAGAAGGCGCCGGGCAAGATCATCAATTTCATGAATGCGCTGCAGCTTGTCACCGTCCCGAAGTTGACCGTGATGCTGCGCAAGAATTACGGGCAGGCCTATATCAACATGGCCGGCGGTCAGAACGCGGCGGACGTGGCGGCCTGGCTTACCGCCGAGGTCAGTTTTATGGATCCGACCTTTGCCGTGAACGTGGTGCATGGGTCCGAAGGCTCGCGCCTCGAAGAGACCGATCCCGAGCGGTTCCAGCGCGAGTTTGAGGCATTTCAGAAAGACAACAGCGTCTGGGACCTTGCGGCGACCTACGCTGTGCAGCAGGTTATCCCGCCTGAGGAGACACGATCCTGGCTCATCCGTATGCTGGAGGTGCACCGCAATCGCCGCACGGGCGATCTTGGCCAGCATCGACTGCACAACTGGCCGACGAGTTACTGATATTTTCCCATCACGAACACACAGGAGAGGCATATGGCGCGCGAGGAAGTTGAGTCGGAGGTCACCGGAACCGTCTGGAAGATCGAAACCAAAGTTGGCCAAAAGGTCGCCGAAGGCGATGTTCTGATGATCATCGAGTCGATGAAGATGGAGATTCCCGTGCTGGCCACGGAAGACGGCACCATTGCCGAATTTTCCGTCGAGGAAACCGAACCGGTTGCCGAAGGCCAGGTCGTCGTCGTCCTCGAAACCTAGCGCGCCTGTCGAAGCGGAGCCTGCATGACCTGGGAAAAATCCGTCGAGGAGATTAAACGCCGGCGAGCGTGGGCGGACGCCCAGGGCGGTGCGGACAACGTTGCCCGTCAGCACGCCGCCGGCCGCCTTACCGTGCGGGAACGGATCGGCGGGCTGGTCGACGAAGGATCATTTCAGGAAGTCGGTGGGCTGACGGGTTCCGTAACCTACGAAGACGGCGTTGCCGTTGCGGCAATACCGGCGCCCTATGTGTGCGGCCTGGCGAATACCGGCGCCCTATGTGTGCGGCCTGGCGAATATCGATGGCCGCCCCGTTGCGGTTGGCGGTGAGGATTTCACTGTGCGCGGCGGGACGACGGCGAGCCTCGATAAACGCAAAGGCGGGCAGGGCGGATTCAGCGAGGATCTCGCCTACGAATACAAGATTCCGCTGGTCAATCTGATCGACGGCGCGGGCGGTTCGGTCACGTCCGCGAAGCGGCGCGGGCACGCGGTGTTCCCTGGTGTCGACAGTTTCGACCGGTCGGTCGAGCTGCTTGCCGAAGTGCCGGTGGTGTCTGCCGTGCTGGGCTCCGCCGCCGGCGGTCCGGCGGGACGGGCGATTCTCTCGCACTGGTCGGTCATGGTCGAGGGCACGAGCCAGGTCTTTGCCGCGGGACCACCGGTCGTTGCCCGGTCGCTTGGGCAGCAGATCGCCAAGGAAGATCTCGGCGGCGTCCCAGTCGCAGTCGCCGCCGGCGGTACGATCGACAACGCAGCGCCGACCGAAGAAGCCTGCTTCGACATGATCCGTCGCTTCTTGAGCTACATGCCGCAGAATGTGCACGAACTGCCGCCGACTGTTGGCATTGGCGATGCGGCCGACCGTGTCGAGGAGGCGTTGCTCGAAGTCGTGCCGGCGGAACGCCGCCGCGCTTACAACATGCGCCGTATTATCGATCTCGTCTTCGATCAAGGCTCCGCCTTCGAAATTCAGCCGGACTACGGCAAGGGGCTGGTCACGTCGCTAGCGCGGCTCGACGGTCATGTCGTCGGTGTCGTCGCCAATAATCCGATGGTCTATGGCGGTGCGATGGATGTCGCGGAATCGAACAAGCAGTGCCACTTCATCGAACTGTGCGACACGTTCCACATCCCGTTGGTGTTCCTGGTCGACGTGCCCGGCTTCATGGTGGGCGAACAGGCGGAACGCGCCGGCGTGCTCCGCGTCTGCATGCGCGCGGTCTATGTCGCATCGCAGGCACGGGTGCCGGTTGTGACCGTGGTCATCCGGAAATGCTACGGCATGGCCGGCATGGCGACCTGTCATCAGGCGGGTCTCAATTTGCGCATCGCCTGGCCGTCGGCGGAATGGGGATCGCTGCCGGTCGAAGGCGGCGTCGCCGTCGCCTACCGCCGGGAAATTGCCGAGGCCGATGATCCCAAGGCGCGGGAGGCGGAATTGGAAGCGGAGCTCCGCGAATACGGCTCGCCGTTCCGCACGGCCGAGGCGTTCGGGGTTGAAGACATCATCGATCCCCGCGAGACTCGATCCTATCTGTGCCGGTTCATCAATGCGGCGCAGGGACGGCTCAAAACCGATATTGGATTGAAGCCGCGCGCCGGCGTTCGTCCCTAACCGCTCGATAGGAGATAAGAATTGAGTGACGCTCTGCAGCGTATGCTGAGCCCAAAATCTATCGCCATCGTCGGCGTTTCCGCAGACTTCAACAAGCTGAATGGCCGGCCGTTCAAGTTCCTGCTCGACAAGGGATATGCGGGTACGATCTATCCGGTGAACCCGAAATATGACAGTATCGAAGGCATCAAATGTTACGCCTCCGTCGCGGATCTGCCGGCGCCGGCAGATCTGGCGGTCGTCGCGGTCCCGGCGAAATTCGTCCTCGATACGGTCCGCCAGCTCGGCGCGGCAAACATCCCCAGCGCGGTGATCTTCAGTTCCGGGTTCGGCGAAATGGGCGCGGAAGGGAAGGCGCTCGAAGCAGAAGTTGCGCAGGCGGCGCGCGAAGGCGGCGTGCGCATCTGTGGGCCGAACGGTCTCGGCCTGATCAATGCGTTCGAAGGCGTCATGGCGACGTTCAGCCAGTATGCCGATGCGGACACGCCCGCCGGGCCGGTCGGTTTTGTGACGCAGTCCGGCGCCTTCGGGACGGCTATCGCTGCATTGGCGCGGCGGCGCAATCTGGGTTTCGGTCTCTTCCTGAATACGGGCAATGAGGCGGACGTGGATTTTGTCACGGGCATGTCCGCGGTCCTCGACGACCCCCGCATCACCGTTGGTGCCGGCTATATCGAAGGGTTGAAGGACGGCGATGGGCTTGCCGCGCTGGCCGAACAGGCCATGGCGGCGGGCAAGCCGCTTGTCGTGACCAAAGTCGGCCGCTTCGGCGCCGGTGCCCGCGCGGCGGCGTCTCACACCGGATCGCTGGCGGGCGAGGACGCGGTCTTTGACGGCGTCGTGCGTCAGCTCGGCCTCGTGCGCGGCCGCAATGAAGAACATATGCTCGATCTCGTGCAGGCATTCGCTCATACGGCACTGCCGGCGGGGCGCGGCATCGGTATCGTCACGCAGTCCGGCGGGGCCGGCGTGCTGATGGCGGACCGCGCGGAGGAACTCGGTCTCGATGTGCCGCGACTTTCGGCGGAAACCACTGCGGCGCTGGAGGCGGCAATCCCCGCATTCGGAGCAACGGGCAATCCGGTGGATGTTACCGGTCAGTTCCTCGCCGACCCGAAGATTTTGTTGAACAGCGTCAACGCGGTGCTCGCCGACCCGTCAGTCGATGTCGCGGTTGTGTGGCTGCAGCTGATGGAAGGCTATGTCGATCTGCTTCTCGACATCTTCCGCGACATCAAGGCCACGGCGACGAAGCCGTTTATCGTGTGCTGGGTGGCGGCGTCGGACACAGCGCTCGTGCGTATGAGCGAACTCGGCATTGCGACGATGCGGGGCGCGGACCCAACGATTGAAGCAATTGCCGGCTTGGTTCAGTACCGAGAGGCGCGTGATGCATGGCGTGCCGATCATGCTGAACGGCAGTCGCTGTCGCCCCGATCTCCCGACCTGCCGCCGGAAATTGGTCTGGCGCCCACGGTGGCTGCGGCAAAGGCGTTGATCGCGGCGGACATTCCTCTCACCCGCCACGCGTTGTGCGTCGATGTGGAGGGTGCCTGCGCCACGGCACGCGAAATTGGCTATCCGGTTGCGATGAAAATCGAGTCTCCCGACCTGCCGCACAAAACAGACGCGGGAGGCGTTCTACTTGGCCTCGAAGACGAAGCCGCGGTGCGGGCCGCCTATGCGCAGATCGTTGAAAACGCGCAAGCCTACGATCCGATGGCTGCGATTGACGGCGTTATCGTGCAGGAAATGGCCGCCGGCTCGCTCGAACTCGTCGTTGGGCTCAAGCACGACCCCGTGTTTGGTATGGTTGTCATGGCCGGCCTTGGCGGCATCTTGGTTGAAGTGTTGCGCGATGTGGCATTTCGACGAGCCCCGGTCACACCCATGCAGGCGCTGGAGATGCTGATGTCTCTCAAGGGGGCGGCTATGCTCGACGGTGTCCGCGGAGACCCGCCGGTCGATAAGGACGCATTGGCGTCCCTGATCGCTGCAGTTTCGCGCTTTGGCGTCAGCGCGGCGGGACGGCTTCAGGAACTCGATCTCAACCCGGTTCTCGCTGACCCCAACGGTGCGACCGTGGTTGATTGGCTGATGGTCATGGGCAAGGCCGGAGAATCCTCATGACGGCATGGTTACCGGGAATTAAGGAAACCTTAACTCTGCCATTGTAACCTATTGGCGAATGATATTCGTGAGGCGGTTGTGAACGACGCCGGTGTACAAGCCAAGGGGCTCCAGGTCCTGGACCGCAAGGTATTCGCGGCGGGTGAAAGAATTTTCCGTGAAGGGGAAAATGGCAGCCGCGCCTATATCATTCAGCGCGGCCAGGTCAATATTCTGAAGAAGATCGACGGCGAGGATATCCTGGTCGGAACCGTCGGACCCGGCGGCATTTTCGGCGAAATGGCGCTGATCGACGACGAGCCGCGCATGGCGTCTGCGGTCGTCGCCGACTATTGCGTGTGCATCATCGTAACCAGCGTAATGTTCCAGAAGAAAATGAATGGTCTCGATCCATTCCTGGCAGGTGTGCTGCGTATTCTGGTCGAGAATATCCGCTCGATTCAAAACGCCAAGCATGACGCTATGGCGATCGAAGCCATGTTCGAAGGAATTGAAAACGATCCAGACGATGCCGCACCAGTCGCCGATTCCGCGCCAGCCGTTGATAGCGACGATGACGAGGAAGAAGGCGCTTTCGAAATCGCCTAATCTTCCATGTTATACCAAGGAGCGCTGATAGTGACCCGTAGAGATCGCGCATGCGGCCCGTCGGAGGGCGTCGGAACGGCTTGACGATGCACCGCATCGCCGCGCCGCACGCTCCTTGCCGAAAACCTGGATAACCCGTCTCTATGGGTCACTATCATCGCTCCTTGGTATTACTTAGGCGTTTGCAGCCTTGATCATCTCCTTTGAAATGATCCGCTGATGGATCTGCGACGTGCCTTCGAAGATGCGGAAAAGCCGTACATCCCGATAAAGGCGCGAGACGATGTGATCGTCCATATAGCCAGCGCCGCCAAGGATTTGAACGGCCCGGTCGGCGACGCGGCACACCATCTCCGAGGCAAATAGTTTACAGCAGGACATGTCGGCAAGCGGTTGATCGCCGGCGTCGATGCGTCGTGCGGTCTCCAGGATCATCGAGCGCGCGGCCAGGTTTTCCGCTTCGCTGTCGGCCAGCATGTTCTGGACCGACTGGAATTCCGCGATAGGCTGGTTGAACTGGATACGCTGCATCGCGTAGGCCAGCGCCTCTTCGATGAGGCGCGTTGCCTGACCGACACAGGTCGCGGCGACGTGCATCCGCGCCGCGTTGATCCCGGCCATGGCGTTCTTGAAGCCTTGTCCTTCTTCATCGCCCAGCAGGGCGGAGGCTGGCACGCGGCAATCGTCGAAGAAGACGTTGCTGGTGTGCGAGGCGTGCTGGCCCATTTTGCGGTCGGTCCGGCCGGTACTGAGGCCCGGCGTGCCGGTTTCGACGATGAAGGCGGAGATGCCTTTCGGGCCGGACTCCGCTTCTCCTGTGCGCGCCATGACGACAAAGACGTCGGCATCGGGGGCGTTGGTGATGTAGCATTTCTCGCCATTGATGACGTATTCGTTGCCGTCCGGGCGCGCGCGCGTTGTGATCCCGCCAGCATCCGATCCCGCGCCCGGTTCCGTCAGAGCGAACGAGCCGGTCCATTCGCCGCTCGCCAGCTTGGGCAGGTACGTATCGCATTGATCTTTGCGGCCGTTGAACAGGATCGCCTGGGAGGCGAGACCTAGTGTCGTCGAAAAGCGCGACCGGTAGGTCGAGGAGGTTTGCGTGAATTCGATGGTTGCCCGGCACTGCTGCTCGACGGACAGTTCCAGCCCGCCATAATTTTGCGGAATCGTCATCCCGAACAGCCCGAGTTCGCGCATCTGCTGAACGATGGGCTCCGGGATTTCGCCATCGTTATCGATAGCCAGTTCGGCCGGTTTCAGCTTTTCATCGGTGAAACGCCGGATCGTATCGAGATATTCCGCGAAATCCGTGTCGGAAACGGGTGTGCTCATCGGGTTGTCCTTGCTACTGCGGTTCTAGCTTCACACTAATCACGCTGCGGCCAGGGGGACAACACCCATAAAATGGGACGAATTGTCTCGCTCGGCGAAATATTGTTGCACTGCGGTAGGCCGCACGGTTAAATCTCCGCCACTTCATCAATAGGAAAAACGTGAATATGCCGAAAGATCCGAGCAGCGACGATTATGTGATTGGCGTTCTGGGCGCTGGCGCCATGGGGCGCGGAATTGTCCAGGTTGCGGCGGCGGGGGGCATGACGGTCCGGCTTTATGATACGAACCCTAAGGCTGTCGAGGAGGCCGTTTCGTTCATCGGCGGCATGTTCGGTCGTGCGGCGGAAAAAGGCCGTATGACGAAAGACGAGGCGGCCGCGGCGACGGGACGGGTTCATGCGATTGGCAGCATGCAGGAATTCGTCGGTTGCGACACCGTTATCGAAGCCATCATTGAAAATCTTGATATTAAAAAGAAGGTTTTCGCGGAGCTGGAATCGATCCTTCCGGACGACACGATCCTTGCCAGCAACACATCGTCCCTGTCGGTGACAACCATTGCCGCCGATTGCACCCATCCGAACCGGGTTGCCGGCTTTCATTTTTTCAATCCGGTGCCGCTGATGCCGCTGGTGGAAGTCATCGCCGGCGTGCTGACCGACGAGGCGGTCTGCGAGTCCTTGATGACGATCGGTCGCCGGATGACGCGCGAGCCGGTGCGGGTGAACGATGCGCCGGGTTTCCTCGTCAATCAGGTTGGGCGCGGCTTCAACATCGAGGCGGCGCATATGGTGCAGGAGGGCATCGCCGATACGGTCTCGATCGACCGCATCATGCGCGATGGGGCCGGGTTCCGCATGGGTCCGTTCCAGCTGATGGATCTGACGGGCCTTGATGTGACGCATCCGGCGACGGTGCTGATCTATGAGCAGAGCTTTCATGAAGCTCGCTTCCGTCCGGCTATGATGATGGAAGCGCGGACCCGTGCCGGTCGTCTTGGGCGCAAGACCGGAGCCGGTTTCTATACTTACGAAGGCGGTCAGGCGGACATGCCCGAAGAGGCACCCGCGCCGGCCTATGACGGCCGCGCCGTCTGGGTCAGCAACGCGGAGCCCGAAGGGCGTGCCGATGTCGTTGCCGTTTTGAAGGCGGTGGGTGCGAAGATCGACGACGCCGCAACGCCTGCTGCCGACTCGCTGATCCTGGTGACGCCGATTGGCGACGACGCAACGACGACGGCGGTCGATCAAGGGCTCGATGCAAAGCGCACCGTGGCGGTCGATACCGTGATGGGTTTTGGCATGCGCCGCACCCTGATGACGACACCGGTTACCGACCCCGCCTACGCAGATGCCGCGCACGGCGTTATGTCCAGCGACGGCGTACCAGCCACGGTCGTCAGCGACGGACCGGGTTTTGTTGCCCAGCGGATCGTCGCGATGATCTGCAATGTGGGCTGTTCGGTGGCGCAGTATGGTGTCGCCTCACCGGAAGATATCGACAAAGCGGTGACGCTGGGCTTGAATTACCCGTATGGTCCGCTGACCTTTGGCGACCGCATCGGACCGGCGCGCATTTTGCGCATCTTGAATGGAATTTACGGGCTCTACCGCGATCCGCGTTACCGGCCGAGCCCGTGGCTGACACGCCGCGCTAAACTGGGTGTGTCTCTATTGACCCCAGACGCGCGGAGCTAGAACGAAACAGGATTAGGAAGGAAACGGAACATGTTGGACGCATATCTCTATCTCGGTAAACGCTCACCCTTTGGCCGTTACGGCGGGGAACTCTCCACCGTTCGGCCCGACGATCTGCTTGGCAACGTTATGAAGGCGGTGGTCGATGAAGCACCGTTTAACGCCGAGGATATTGACGATGTCATCGTCGGCTGCGGCAACCAGGGCGGTGAAGATGCCCGTTGCGTTGCGCGCCATGCGCTGCTCGCTGGTGGCTTGCCGGAAACGGTGCCGGGTCAGGTCCTGCAGCGCAACTGCGCCAGCGGCCTGTCGGCCGTGGTCGCGGCAGCACATGCCGTTACGGTCGGCGAAGGCGATCTGTTCATCGCCGGTGGCGTGGAGAGCATGAGCCGTGCGCCTTTCGTTGTCGGTAAGAACGAAAAAGCGTTCGACCGGGCCTTCGAAGTTTACGACTCGACCATCGGTTCGCGTTTCCCGAACAAGAAGATCAAGGATGAGTATGGCGACTGGGGCATGCCGCAGACTGCCGACAATCTCGCGCAGGACTACCAAATCTCGCGCGAAGAGGCCGACGTCTTCGCCCTGGCGAGCCAATCCAAATATCAGACCGGCAAGGAGTCCGGATTCTTCGATGGCGAGATCACGGCAATTACCGTGCCGGGCGGCCGCAAGCAGCCCGACGTCACGGTCGATGTCGATGAGCATCCGCGTGCCGGGACGACGATAGAAATGCTGGCGAAGCTGCGCAATCTCAATCCCGATGGCGTGACGACGGCAGGTAACGCGTCGGGCGTCAATGATGGTGCCGTTGCGATGTATATTGGTAGCCGTGCCGCGGGCGAGAAAGCGGGCCTCAAGCCGATGGCGCGTATTCTGTCATCCGCGTCGGCTGGTGTGCCGCCGCGCATCATGGGCATCGGCCCGGTCCCAGCCTCGCAGAAGGCGCTGGAGCGTGCCGGCCTGTCGATGGATGACATGGACGTGATCGAAATCAACGAGGCATTTGCCGCCCAGGTGCTGTCCTGCCTCAAAGGACTCGGCCAGTCGGGCGACGACAGCCGCGTCAACATGAATGGCGGCGCGATTGCGTTGGGTCACCCGCTGGGTGCCTCCGGTCCCCGCATCTTCCTGACGGCAGCACGTCAGCTCGAGAAGACGGGCGGCAAGTACGCGCTCGCGACGTTGTGCGTTGGCGTCGGTCAGGGCACCGCAGTCGTTCTGGAGCGTTGCGACAGCTAGGACGTAGCCGGCGATCCAAGCGAAGGATTGCGGTGTATAAAGAAGACAGGGCTGGAACGGATGTTCCAGCCCTTGTCGTCTGGCGCGGTTCCGTTATCGTGGCCATATGAAACCAGACATTGATATGAAGATGATGAGGTAACGATGGCCAGTTTCGCCTGGGAAGATCCGCTTTTACTGGAAGATCAGCTTTCGGAGGAAGAACGACAAATCCGCGACGCCGCGCAGGAATTCGCGCAAGGCGAGCTGGCGCCGCTGATCGTCGAATGGAACCGGGCGGAAATGTTCGATCCCGAGATCATGAAGGAATTCGGCAAGCTCGGATTCCTCGGCGCGACGATCCCGGACTATGGCTGTGCCGGCATCTCCAACGTGTCCTATGGGCTGATCGCACGCGAGATGGAGCGGGTCGATACCTGCTTCCGGTCGGCGATGGGCGTGCAATCCGGCCTCGTCATGGCGCCGATCTTCATGTACGGCTCGGACGATCAAAAGGAGCGTTACCTGCCCGGCATGCGCGACGGCGAGATCATCGGCTGCATGGGGCTGACCGAACCGAGCCACGGGTCCGATGCCGGCGGCATGCAGACGCGCGCCAAGAAGGTCGATGGCGGCTACAAGCTGACCGGGACCAAACAGTGGATCACGAACTCCCCGATTGCCCATGTGGCGCTGGTCTGGGCCAAGAACGAAGAAGGCGAGGTTGGTGGTTACCTGCTCGAACGCGGCAGGGAAGGCCTCGATATGCCGAAGATCGATGGCAAGATGGCGGTCAGGGCCTCGTCGACCGGCTTCGTTCACATGGATGAGGTCTTCTGTCCGGATGAGAACAAACTGCCCGGCGTAACCTCGATGCGGGGACCGCTTTCGGCGTTATCGAACGCCCGCTTCGGCATCTGCTGGGGCGCAATGGGTGCGGCGGAAGATTGCTGGATGAAGACCCGGGACTATGTGGTCGAGCGGATTCAGTTCGGACGGCCCTTGGCGGCGAACCAACTGATCCAGAAGAAGCTCGTCGAGATGCAAACCGAAATCGCGCTGGGCCTCCAGGCCTGCCTGCGCATCAGCCGCCTGCGTGACGAAGACCGTGTCACGCCGGAAATGATCTCCCTGGTCAAACGCAACTGTGCTGGCAAGGCGCTCGACATCGCCCGTCTCTGCCGAGACATGCATGGCGCGAACGGCATCTCCGACGAATATCATGTGATCCGCCACATGGTGAATATGGAAGTCATCAATACGCTGGAAGGCACGCACGACATCCACACACTGATCTTGGGCCGCGCGATGACCGGGATTGCGGCGTTTAATTAGGTCATGAACTCATAAACGAGAGACCTGCGGCGGAAGTCCGCTGAAAGGACAAATCCAGACATAGTCGAAGCATCGGGAGAGTGTCTGGGTATGATCCAACTGAGACGTTCCACAAAAGAAAACGGCGGCCTCCTATCGGGCCGCCGCTTTAACAAAGCGTTGCGGGATGCTGGTCAAACAGCTTTGCGCCGCCTCATGAGGCCCAGTCCAACAAGGCCGATGCCGATGAGCGCCAACGAGCCTGGTTCAGGGACTGAAGCCGCCCCCGATGGACCGTCTACGGCAATGTTGTCGATAAAGACAATTTGAGCGCCGGGCGTATTATTAGCGATCTTCAGCAGCAAGTTGGAAGAGACCGCGTTGAATGTGCCGGTCTGCTGGGTATAGGTGTCAGGTCCAGCAATGACCGAAGGACCACCGATTAAAGGTACAGCAACGCCCCCGACCGTCACGAGGGGAAGCGTCCCGCTTGAAAAAAGAGAAAGATTGTAGGTCCCACCGATAAGCAGGCCGCTCAACATTTGCTCGACCGCACCGTTTGGCGAATCGTCGCCAAACCCGGAGAGATCAACAAAAAAACTGCCAAAGGGCGCCGAGCGTCCGTCGCCGGTCACGCTTTGTCCCCACGCGATATTGTCGGTTGTTCCCGCGGAAACTGTCCAATTGGCGATAGATGTCGCGCCGGCAGCCAACTGATCAAAATTAGCGGCGTCGTTTACGAAATTACCGTTCAGGTCCTCCAGACTGCCATTGAGGACAAAAGGAACGGCACGAGCTGGTGTTAGCGCGGCAGCAACCATCAGCGCAAAAACCGCTGCAACGGAAGCAATGAATTTCGAAGTCATGCGCTCTTCCTTTCCTGCGTGTGGGCGTGAGAAGGCGATGAAGTGTCTTGAGCGATAGTCCGATAACTTCCAGAAGTACTACTCTAAACAAATAGTACTCTTAGTGAAAAAGTATGCGTACAGTTGTGATCTAAAACAAGCAAAAATCGTGCCGTACTTATATATTTCAATAAGTTACGGACGAAACGTCCGAGACTCAGTCCCGAAATTGTAAAGTTTTCCGACAGTTTCTTCGCGCGACACACGACGTAATCTAAGATTTGCACCGAATATCTCAATGTTTACAAAAAGATGTGGAATGATTGTTGAATTCGGCAGAAGTGTAAGGAATTTCGACACTCTGCTTTATGTCCTACGGACAAAAAACATTCCCCTGCCCGATGCTGTGCAATAAGACGATTTGAACAGCGATACGCGGCCAATTTCTCCGCTATCAGCATGTCCGGAAATGGTTCCGCCCAATCCAGTGAAGATACTTTAGTGTCTCGCCGCTGCGCGTAGCCCGAACGACAGCAGGATCGCGGCAATCGAACAGCCCAGCATAATCATGAACGGCATGTCGTAGCTGCCGTCCGCGTCGAACATGACCGCGCCGGTCCAGGCGCCGATGCCGCCGCACATGTGATGCACCATCGTGATCAAGCCGCTGAGCGCGCCGAGGTTGCGCACGCCGAAGGCGTTGCGGACAAAGACGACCGTCAGGGGGGCGGTGATCCAATAGGTGAAGCCGAACAGCACCGCGAAGGCGGTGACGGCGACAAGGTCCTTGCTGATCAGGACCATCGCAAAAATTACGGTCCGTATGACGAAGCAGATGACGGTCGCGCTGACCGGCGAGAAGCGGTCGCTCCAGGTGCCTGCTGCAATAACGCCGACGAGACCCGCCAAGCCCATGAAGGCCAGCAGGTTTCCCGCCAGCAGGGCTGGCATTTCCTGATCGAGCGCAAAGGCCACCACATGGCTCGACGCGAAGAAATCTTGAAATCCGCAAAGGGCGTAGACGGCGAGGAGGATCCAGAAGTGGCGCGTTCGAAGAGCGTCTCGGATCAAGGGTCCGGTTACGGGCGCGCTTGCGCCGCTTGGGGTCGAACCCTTGCTTGAAACCGCCCACAGGACGAACGGGACCAGCAGAAGATTGGCGGCACCGAGCCAGACAAAGACCGATCTCCACCCGTCGCCGACCATAACGGCGGCGAGACCGGCGATAATCAACAGCTGACCGAGCCCCATGCCGGATATGGCAATAGAATTCGCGACGCCGGCCTTGTCTGGAAACTGACGGGCGACCATTGCGCCGATCGGCGGGACCGATGCGATCCCGTTGCCGATAGCGAAGGCAACGCCATAGAACAGGAACGCGTGCCAGGGTTCTGTCACCAGGCTCATCAGGCCGATGCCGATTGCGCTGACGAACAGGCCGCCGCCGAGGATCGTGCGTAACGAGACCCGGTCGGCGAGATGGCCCGCGAAGAGCATGCAGAGCGCGGATACGAACAGGAAAAGGGCGATGGCCGCACCCAGGGTGCTGCGCTCCCAGGCGAACGTTTCCGCCATCGGCTTGAGCACGAGCCCGATCGCATGCCGGGAACCGCCGCTGACGAACAGAACGACAAAGCCGACCGCCAGGACCGCGAAGCCGCTCTTTGAAATACGCCGGCCGATCATCCGTTAGCAACGCCCGTGAAAGAAGGAAACTCCCTCTATCACGGACGCGCTTGGTTTGTCTTCGGTTCGGGGCGGATTATTCGATAATCACCAGGGTGCGCAGCTCGATGCTTTCGCGCGGCGGCGCGTCTTGCGCCATATCCGGCAGTTCGAAGGCGCCATGCGCATTGAAGCGCGTCCGGCCATCGTCGAGGCTGTCCCAGCCTTTCAGCAGCAGCACCTCGTCCGGCGTCATCTCCGGTGCGAAGTACCAGCGTTGCTGGGGCGAATGGGCTAGATGATAGATCTCGCCGACCCGGTCGGGGAAGACCTGGTCGGTGGCGACCAAATCATCCGGCTGGAGGCTGGTTGAATCGACCACGGCCAGGGGCGCGCGCTGCACCGGGCCGGTGATCGGCCGCCAGACATTCACCTGAATAATATGCGCGCCGGATTTGAACAGCCGTTCCGCTTCGGCCTCACCGAGGATATCCTTGGTGCGCTGCGGACCGCTTTTCACGGTGTAGTCGGCGTGCACGCGCCGCGCTGGGCCACGCAGGCCGTCGGGGTTGGCAGCCCCATCGCCGCCGTCGGACCGCCTTGTGACGTCGAAGACGACGACCTGACTGGCGCCAAACCGTTCGCGCAGCAGCGCTTCGATTTCCGGATTGTATTCGTTCTCCACCGCGTCATCGTCGTACAGGTCCGTGACGGCGGTCGTGTGTTTCATCAGCTCGAAGCCTTCACGGTCGATCGACAGCGTATCCGCGATCTCGCGCATATCGCCGACCGGCATGATGTGTTCGTCCATCTCGAAGAAAACTTCCGGCACGCCCCCGGTTACCCGGGAACTGTGGAAGTACGGCTTTTCGTCCTGCGGGCGAATGAAAGACAGCGCGCCCTGGACGCTCGACGTGGATCGTGCGGTCGTGGCGGCCTTGGGTGCTGGGGAAAGTACCTGATTCATCGTCATGTTCCTCGTTGAGCCTGGCAACCAATGGCCAGTAAAGTTCGTTGCCAGGAAACATGGGATAATCAGCCGCGAATTCCTACTCAGTTCGCTTCAAGATAACTTGAATTTAATTCATGTCGTGCGGGCCTGCGTATCGCCCCGCCAGGCCGCCGCCGTATCCGTTAGCCACCGCTCTACGTGGCGCGCGGCAGCCGTTAGCGGCAGGTCGGTCGATTTGCACAGATAGTAAGCCGCGCCGGTCGGGTCCGCGGCGCCGAATGGCGCGATCAGGCGGCCGCTTTCGAACCAATCGTCGACCACGGGCCGCCGCCCCATGGCAAGCCCGTGTCCGTTCTCAGCGAGCTGCAGCGCTTGCTCCATCGCATCGAGGGTAATGGAATCGCCGAGCCCCGGCGGGTCGATGCCGTGCGCCCGCGCCCATTCCTCCCATTCGTCGGGAAAATTCGCGCTGACGATGAGCCGGATATTGCGAAATACATCCTCCGTCGGCTTTTGAGCCGGTGGATCAAGATAGCCCGGCGCGCAGACCGGCATCGCCGCCTCTTCGAGCAGAAAACTGGCGTCCAGGCCGCTCCAGCTGCCCTTTCCATGCCGGATTGCCAGGTCGATCTGATCGCGCTTCAGGTCGATGACCCGTGTGGAGGTGATCAACTGCAGGCCGATTTCCGGTTGCTCGCGCTCGAACGCGCTGAGCTTCGGGATCAGCCACGCGGTGGCTAGGGATGGCGCGAGCGTCAGTCGCACGACGCTGCGTCCGGTCGAGGGGCGAATGGAGTCGGTCGCGGCCTGGATTTGCAGCAGCGCCGGCTCGACCTGTTCCAGATAGCGCCGCCCCGTATCGGTCAGTGCTGCCCGCGCGCCGGACCGGTCGATCAAGGCAACCCGCAGAAACGCTTCCAACCGCTTGACCTGATGGCTGATCGCCGACTCCGTAACGCCCAGGCTTTCCGCCGCGTCGCGGAACCGTTCATGGGTCGCGGCGGCGTAAAACGCGCGAAGCGCGGCGAAAGGCGGCAATGTGACTTTACGGTCGGCCATCGCGAAAGCGTGCGGCAAAAGTGAATTCGGTTCAAGTCAGGATTAATGAAAGGTGCGCTGCTAGTACGGTGCAGCCCCTACGATTACGGTGCGGTTCAGCACCCGCTTGTGCCGCGCAATTTCATAATTCGGCAGCGCCCGGTGCAATAGGCAACGGTTGTCCCACATGACGACATCACCCTGCTTCCAGCGATGCGTATAGACGAACTGGTCTTGCCCGATGTGATCCGTCAGTTGGGTGAGGAGGGCCTTGCCTTCCGCTTGCGGCATTCCAGCGATATGCGAAACATGTACGCCAAGATACAGCGCCTTTTTTCCCGTATCGGGATGGGTGCGCACCAGTGGATGGCTAACCGGCGGACGCTCTCGTATTTGCTCGTTAGTTGCGGGCGAAGTGCCGGAATTGCGGCGGCTCGCTTGCCAGTCATGCACGGCCATCAGTCCCGTGAGCCGCGCCTTAATCTCCGGCGATAGTGCTTCATAGGCCAGTTGCGCGTTGGCGTATTGCGTATCGCCACCCTCAGGCGGCACCTCAAGCGCGTGAAGGATCGTCACGAAGGCAGGGATTGCATAGTAGGATTTGTCGGTGTGCCAAAAATAGTTAAGTTTGGCGACGTCCATATTGATCAGGTTTCCCGCCGCATCGAGATTGGTCAACGTATGGACGATGGGGAAGGTCGTGCCATCGGAGAGCTTCCCGATATGGCTTTCCAGCTCGCCGAAATATTCGCTGAACCGCGCCTGCTGATCCTTTGTCATGGACTGATTGCGGAACACGAGAAACGGAAAGTCCATAATCGCGTCCCGGATCGCCGTCACGGCGAGTGGCTCTAGCGGTTGCGAGAGGTTCAAATCACCGATTTCTGCGGCGCCTGTTCCAGACAAGGTGGTAAGGGCGAGCGGGAAAGCCGCCAAATTTGTCGCCTCTCCAGAATGCGTTGTCCGAATGGTATTCATCGACCCATACCTATCGCTAGAGGATTAGACACTACGATATGCGTTGAATGGCGCAAAGAGGGCCAAGACGGATCCAAAAAGGGCGCTCTCGAATTTTTGGTGAGACGACGCGGTATAACCACTAAAATAGGCGGGAATTTTCAAGATTAGGATTGCCTCATGCCTACGACCCGCCCCAACCTTTCCATCGATGCCGACCGGCTCTGGTCGACGCTCATGCGGTCCGCTGAAATCGGCACTGGTCCGGCCGGCGGTCTGCGGCGCTTGGCGCTTTCCGACAGCGATAAGGAAATGCGCGATCAGTACGTGGCGTGGTGTGAGGCGATTGGCTGTGCGGTGACGGTCGATGCGGCCGGCAGTATCTTCGCGCGGCGTGCGGGGCGGGAGGACGATTTGCCGCCGGTCGTCGTCGGCAGCCATCTCGACAGCCAAGCCGCCGGCGGGCGCTTCGATGGCATTCTGGGCGTGCTGTCGGGTCTCGAAATCCTGCGCACGCTGGAAGACAATGGGATCACGACGCGGCGGCCGATTGAGGTCGTGAACTGGACCAATGAGGAAGGTGCGCGTTTTGCGCCGCCGATGGCGGCGTCCTGTGTGTTCGCCGGGTTGCAGACCATCGAGTGGCTGCACGACCTCAAGGACGATGACGGCATCCGCTTCGGCGACGAGCTTAAACGGATCGGCTATCTGGGCGATGCCCCGGTCGGGGGCCGCGATCTCGATGCTTACTTCGAACTGCATATCGAGCAGGACTCGCTGATGGAGGAGAACGACAAATCGGTTGGCGTCGTCACCGGCGGATACGCCTCGCATGCATTGACCTGCGTATTCCATGGCGAGTGCGCGCATACCGGGCCGACGGAGATGAAGAAGCGCAAGAACGCGATGGTCGGGGCATCCTATTTCCTGGCCGCCGTCAATGACATTGGCTGGGAGTACGAGCCGGTTGGCCGCACCTCGGCGTCGCGCATGCAGATCTGGCCCAACAAGTTCGGCATCCTGCCGGAATTCACCGAGGTGACCGTCGATATGCGGCATCTCGACCGCAATCTTACCAACGAAATGGTGGAGAAGACCCGCAAGGTGCTCGCCGAAGCGGCGGAAAAGGCGAACGTCGAATACGAAATCACGGCGGAATGGACCTTCGGCGATGAAGTGTTCGATCCGGACTGTGCGGCGCTGGTGCGCGAGGCTGCCGAAGTGCGCGGCACATCCTGCATGGACATCAAAAGCATCGCCGGGCACGACGCCTATTACATCTCCCGCATCGCGCCGACGGCGCTTGTCTTCAGCCCCTGCGTCGACGGTATCACCCACAACGAGGCCGAGGACGTCAAATTCGAACCGACGATGGAGGCGGTTAACGTTTTCTTCGATGCGGTGGTGGCGCGCGCCGACCGGTAGCGGCTGTTAGCCGCCCATCTGTTCCATCATCGTCTTCGCGCCGGCTTCCATTTCTTCGGGCGTTGGATCTTTGACGTGTGTCGCCTGCGACCACGTGTAGCCGAACGGGCATGTGACCGAGCCCATCCGGTCGCCCCAGAACATATCTGCGACGGGGTAGAGTTCCGTTGCGCCTGCGGTCAAGGCTTGCGCATGCGCGGTGTCGACATCTGGGACATAGATAAAGATCGACACCGGACTGTTCCCCAATGTCTTTGGTGAGACCATGTTGCAGGTCGGGTTTTCCTGGCTCAGCATGATCGTCGCGCCGCCAATCGCAATTTCCGCATGCATGATCTTGTCGGATCCGGGAATGTTCATGCGAACTTTCTCTTCGGCCCCGAATGCGGCGATGTAGAAGTCGATTGCCGCATTGGCGTCGTCGAGGATGAGGTAGGGCGACAGGACGCTGCCACCTTCGGGGATGTAGCTCATAAGTAAGATCTCCCTGGTTACGCAATTTCCATTCTTGGCGTTAGATAAACAGGAATTTGGGGACCGGAAATCGGCCGGTCAAGGGTTGGTATCCGGCATCATTCTCGCCGCGCGTGAATGACATGCACCCCCGCGCCGTCCTTCACCGCCACGCCGTGGACACCATAGAAACGATCGGCAAGTTCTTTTGGGCCCAGATCTTCCCGTCGATTGAAGCCCAACGCGCCTAACTCGTTTGCGAGTGCGGTAGGATCAAATAGGCTAAGCCAAGGCTCGCCTATTGCGGCAACCCGCGCCTTTGTTCGTTCGACGTATGTCTGCCGTTCAGGCGGGTAGTTCTCAATGGGCTCTGCATAATCGAACACGACTTCCGCATCGGGTACGCTCGCGATGAAGCCAAGCGTTTCAGCGATCGCACGGCGCGTTAGATAGGGGACAACGCCGAGCCATATAAAAAAGGCGGATTGGTTTGGCTCAAATCCAGCAGCCGGCAGCCGGGATGCGAGCTTATCCAACTCAAAATCGAGGGGAACGAACGTGAGTGACAGTGGGACCTTGAGCCGCGCCTGAGCGAGACGTTCTCGCTTCCAAGCTTGTGTATCCGGCTGATCGGTTTCGAAGACACGCAAACCGATGTCGGCATGCGGGTTCCGCAATGCAAATGTGTCGAGCCCCGCACCAAGTATGACCGCCTGACGTACGCCCCGCGCGACGGCGGCAGCCAGAGAATCTTCGGCAAATCGGCTACGTGCCGCCATGAAGAGGCGCAACGGACGCTCCGTCGGATCAGAAACCTCCCTTTCCGTGGTGGCCATGTCCTGCTCATCCAGGACAACAGCCGCGAGCGGATCGCTGAAGATCGAACCGTTTTCAAGCTTCTGATGCACAGCTCTATGGACGGCGGCTCTGCGGGCGGTACGGCTTGGCTGTTTTTCTTGCATTCAATCTGCCTCACGGTTCATCCGTGCGGGCGGTTACGATCAAGGTATAGCCAACTTACGTTACTCTAAGTTATCCCATGAAGCTGCGGCGGCCTTCGTTGCGCAGGAAGATGCGCACGAGGTGGCGCTTGTCTTCGGCCGCGTCGGCGTCTTCGTATTCGGTCCGGCAATGCGCAATCTGGAAGTTGTTTACGAATTGGATCTGGCCCGGCGCTAGTTCGAACGGCACATGGTGGGCGGGTTCGCTCATCACCCCGAACATGGTCTCCAGCGCATTTTGCCCAAGGTTGTCGAACGGCTCTGCCATCAATTCGTAGCCTTTGTACAATAGCCATTTGATGTAACGCGCCCGTACCCGTTCGCCATCGTAGGAGAAGATCGGGTAGAAATGGGCGACTGCATCGCGCTCCATATGCTCGCCCTGCCGGTTCCACCAAAACGGTTGGTAGAGACGGTTCAGCAAATCGGGATGCCGTTCGCGAAGCACGTTGTGCGCGGTGAGCATGCTGGCGACCCGGCTGATGCCGCCGTTCTTGGCGGTCCGCAGCATCAGCAGTCCGATATAGGGCGGCGGATGGTTGAAGCTGTAGTCGGTATGCCAGGACAGCTCTTGGCTGGTCAGGTCGCCGCGGACGCGGGTGTCGATCTGCACGCCGGTGTCGAGGACGTCGTAAAGCAGTCTGCCGTCGAAGGATTGCGCCACGGGACGCTCGATCATGCCGCTGAGCAGCCAATAGACCTGCTTCAACTCGTCCTTGCTGAAGCGGTCCACTGGGAGGCGGTCTAGCACGGCGAAGCCGACACCGCCGTTGAGCCCATGCCGGACTTTCGCCATGAACGCGGCACATGCGTCGAGGCCGTAGTCGCGCCGGTCGAGCGCGAAGATGTCCATAGGATTCCGGCGCAACGTCTCCACCAGCGCGTCGATCTCCGGAAGCATGTCGGCCGGCATCGGGATCAGCCAATCCTGCTCCCGGATGTTCTCGCGAATCCAGGCGCCGGCGCCTGCAATCGGTGCGTCATATGTCATCACCGGTGCGACATCGGCATTCATCGTCATCGTGCGGTTCCCGCTGCGGTCAGTCGTTTGGCCACTCGACAGCGGCCAGCTTTTCGTAATGCTGCATGATGACGGTCGAATCGTCCGCCGGCTCTCCCTTACCGAGCGCATAAGCCCAGGCCTGGCGGGTGCCGCTGCCGACGAACATGGGCACGCCGAGCGCTTCCGCTTCCTCCAGGCACAGCCGCACGTCTTTGAACATCAGCCCGGTATTGAAGCCGATATCGAAGCTGCGCGTCAGGATCGCGTTGGGGAACTTGGCTTCGGTCGCCGTGTTGCGGCCGCTGCTGGCATTGAACACATCGATCATCAGGGCCGGGTCGATGCCGGCCTTGATACCGAGTGCGACGGCTTCCGAAGTGACTGCCAAAGCCGTGCCGGAAAGCAGATTGTTGAGCAGCTTCATAAGCTGCCCCATGCCGATCTTGTCGCCGACATAGAAGACGTTCTTGCCGATCTTTTCCAGCATCGGGCGGTGGTGTCCGTGATCGTTGTGCGGGCCGGAGACCATGACCGCAAGCGTGCCGGCGATTGCGCCCGCCACACCGCCGCTCACCGGGGCGTCCAGGGAGACGATGCCGGCTTCGCTCATCGCTTCGGCAACCGGAATTGACGTGCGCGGGCCAGTCGTCGACAGGTCGATATAGGTCTTGATTTTGGAGCCATGGACCAGGCCTTTGCTGCCCAAGGCGACTTCGCGCACGATATCCGGTGTTGGCAGGCACACCAGCACCGTTTCGACCATGCTGGCCAGTTCCTTGGGGGAGGCGGCCACCGTTGCGCCGGCGTTGACGCAGGCCTCGACAGCGGATTGCTGCGCATCGCAGACCACCACCGCATATCCTGCGGCCAAAAGGTTGTTAACCATAGGGCCGCCCATATTGCCCACACCGATAAATCCGATTTCCGTCGCCATCTTCGCTCCCTTCGTTTCGATTTTGTTGCAGTCTAGAATACCAGGGCAGTCCGCGCACGGCCCGGTTTCCATAAAGTTTTCAGGCGATTGTTACTGATATGCGACTCCGGCAATGCTGCGCTGCACAATCGGCGTGTTGCAATTATTGAGAATTCGTTTACAACCACGCGATCCCAAAGTGCGCAAAATACAAGATAAATGCCAGATAGTGAGGCGAGAGATTTCGATGAGCAATAATACCAAGAAGCCTGAGGCAGATTACAGCTTTAAGCACGAAGAGGATCGGCCCGACACGCGGACCTGCCTCAGTTGCCGGACGACCTTCTCGAGCGAAGGCTGGGGCAATCGGCTTTGCCAGACCTGCCGCAGCCGAAGCTCATCCTCGATGGCGGCCTAAGCACCGTATTTGGTTCGTTTTTGACCACGCCTTTGCTTGCCGGAGGCGTCGCGTCGAACGCATACTGAGCCCTTAAGCCCATCGCCCCTGTAACTGCGATGGCTGTCCGGAGGGCTCTTATGTTTCGCCTAGCACTTTTCGCTATCGCCTTTTCGCTTGGTATCGCCGCGTGGACCGGTGATCCCTTTGCCGAAAGCTTTACGCTGCGCGATTGGAGCCGGATCGAAAATCAGGCCAATCAAAAAGATGCGCGGGCTAGCGGCCTCCGAGACGGCTATATCGCCGGCGTGCGCGACGCGTTGCGGTTTTACTCGAAGGTCAGCAAAACGTTTCCGATTTGCTGGCCCAAGGACCACGATATCGACGAGTCGCTGATCCGCGGCATCGTCGATGCGGTGCGGCGCGAGCATCCCGATATCGCGAAACCGGACGACAATTTCGCCTATATCGTCGTGCTATCGCTCTACGACGCCTATCCCTGCCGTTAGTGTTCTGATCGTGAAATTCAAAGGATTGAATTTCGCGTGAATCAGCACACCAAAGATAAAAATTTAGTGTGATTCAGATCCTAATTTTACTCGCAGTTAATGCGAGTAATTTCAGAATCATCACACTAATCCGAGGCCGGTTCCGCTTGCGGTAACCGCTGGCCATTCCGCTCTTCGAAGACGATGCGCACCGCCATGTCGATCGAGACGTTTTCCGGCGGGCAATTGACGACGTTCATCATCATCCGGAAGCCATCGTCGAGATCGATTAGCGCCAGGACGTAGGGCGAGTCGGCTCGGAAGGCTGGCGTCGGGGCACGGTGGACGATCGAGAAAGTATGCACCTTGCCGCTGGGTTTGGCGTCCCGCCAATCCAGGTCGCGGCCGTCGCACTTCACGCAGAGCGCGCGCGGATAGAACTGAACATGGCCGCAGGCCTTGCAGGTTTGAACGATCAAACGTTCCTCGTTACAGGCATCCCAGAACGGTTGCGTATCCGCATTGGGGACGGGGACTGGTTTTTCCGTCATGGTTTAGGCCCTCCCGAGGATCAAGGAGCAATGCGCCGACAGGATTCCCCCATCGCCATGGACGAAAGCGACCTCCGCATCGGGGACTTGCCGTGCATCGGCTTCGCCCCGCAACTGCCGGACGGCTTCGACGACATGGTACATGCCGCCGGCCGCACCTGAATGACCGAAGGACAACAAACCGCCATGGGTGTTGCAAGGCAGGCGCCCGCCATGGGTCAGCTCGCCGTTTAGGGCCGCTTCGCCCGCCTCGCCCTTTTCATAGAAGCCGATCGATTCCAGTTCGATCAGCAGGGTGATGGTGAAGGAATCGTAGATTTCGGCGACATCGATATCGGCGTTCGTCACGCCGGCCGTACCGAAGGCTCTGGCCGCGGCGGTTTTACAGCCGAAATCGATTAACGACGGCGCCGCGACAATGTGCTCGTGCGTATGTCCCTGTCCCGACCCGAGGACCTCAATGGGTCGCTTTCTCAGGTCCGCCCCGGCGTCGCCGGCACTGATCACGAGGGCCGCGCCGCCGTCGGAGATCAGGCAGCAATCGAGCAGCCGCAGTGGCGAACTGATGACGCGGGCGTTTGCGACGTCGTCCATGCTGATCGGCTTGGTCATATGCGCGTCAGGGTGCATTGCGGCGTGTTTGCGGTGCAGAACCGAAAGCGCGGCCAGATGCTCCAGCGTGGCGCCCGTCTCGTGGAGATAGCGCTGCGCGACGAGGCCATAGGCCGCCGGAATGGAGATGCCGTAGGGCTGCTCGAACTGTGGATGGCCGAATTCCGACAGCGCGGCAACCGCCTTATCGCGGGTCATCCCAGTCAGCCGGTTGTCGCCGGTGACGCACAGCACATGCCGGCAGGTGCCCGATTGCACCAGAGCGGCGGCCTGCATCACCATCATCGCGCCGGTTGCGCCGCCGCCATGGAGCCCGGCGTTGAAGTTCGGTTCCGCGCCGACATACTCGCAGAAGGCGGAACTGAGCATCGGATAGTTCTCGCTCAGCGCATAGGCGCAAATGACACCGTCGATGTCGGAAAGCTTCAAGCCCGCATCGTCGAGCGCACCCAGTGCGGCCTCGGTATGCAGCGACATGCAAGTGCTGCCGGGAACCTCGCCGACCTTGGTGTTGTGAACGCCGCTGATGACCGCCTTTTTAGTCATCGCCGCCTACCTCGCGCTCCAGCGCGTCCCAGTCGTAGGCGAGCGGTTCCTTCTCCAGGAACCGGGCTACGGCGTCCTTGTGATAGTCGGAGTGCAGCGCCATGCCCTGCGCGTAGCCTTCCATCTCGCCGAGCGATTTCTGGTCCATATGGAAGGCGTTGTTGAGGATGTTCTTCGACATCCCGATGGCTTCGCGCGAACTGTGTCGGAAGTGCCCGGCGAATTCCATCGCTTTGTCGAACAGCGCATCCGTGTCGTAAATCCGGTATACGATGCCGAGTTCCTTGGCTTCCGCGGCGTCCAGGGTGCGCGCGGTGAAGACGATATCTTTGGCTGCCTGCAGGCCGACGATCCGCGGCAACAGGAAAAAGCCGCCCGCATCCGGCACCAGTCCGATGCGTCCGAACACCGCACAGAACCGTGCCCGCGGCGTGGCGAGAACGAAGTCGGCGGCCAGCGCCAGGTTGAAGCCCGCGCCAAAGGCGGGTCCGTCGACGGCGGCGATAACGGGCAGCTCCAGATTGACCAGCTCCGGCAACCAGACATGGATGTTCTGAATGCGTTTTCGCGCAGACTGAACCGTGGTGCGGTCTCCCGTCAGCGCCTTGAGATCGCCGCCGGCGCAGAACGCGCCGCCCGCCCCGGTCAGGATCGCGGCTTTCAGGCTGTCGTCCTCGCGCATCCGCATGACGGCGTCGCACAGCTCCTCGCGCATCGCCATATTGAAGGCGTTGCGCTGCTTCGGACGGTTCAGGGTGACGATTGCAATCTCGTCGCGTACTTCGTATGTGATCGCTTCGTAATTCATGGTGGATTCCGGATTGGTGCGGCGACTAAACGCAGGGACCTTTGGTATAGGCCGTGACAGGATCGGATTGAAATAATTTGTGAAGGAAAAAGAAATGTCGGACGGAAAAATGCTCGAGGGCAAGGTCGCGGTCGTGACCGGCGCGGGACGCGGGATCGGACGCGGTTTTGCGATGATGATGGCGGCGCACGGCGCCAAGGTCGTCGTCAATGATCTGGGCGGCTCGGTGAGCGGCGAGGGCGAGGATAGCGGTCCGGCTTTCGAGGTCGTGAACGAAATCCGCGGCGCTGGTGGCGAAGCGGTCATGAACAATGGCAGTGTTTCCGACTGGGACGGCGCGCATCGCATGGTGCAGCAGGCCGTCGACGAGTTCGGCAAGATCGATATCGTCATCAACAATGCCGGCATCCTGCGCGACAAGATCTTCCACCGCATGACGGAAGAAGACTGGGACAGCGTGATCAGCGTGCATCTCAAGGGTAGCTTCAATGTCAGCCTCGCCGCCGCCGACCACTTCCGCGCGCAGGAATCCGGCTGCTTCATGCATATGACGTCGACGTCGGGTCTAGTTGGGAATTTCGGGCAGGCGAATTACGCCGCGGCCAAGCTCGGCATCGCCGGTCTGTCGAAGTCGATCGCCTTGGATATGGCGCGCTTTAATGTGCGCTCCAATTGCATCACGCCGTTTGCGTGGAGCCGCATGATCGGCTCGATCCCGCAAGATACGGAAGTGCAGCGCGCGCGGGTTGCGAAGATCAAGGAGATGACGCCGGAAAAGATCGCGCCGATGGCAGTCTTCCTGGTCAGCGATGCGGCGTCGGAAGTGTCGGGGCAGATCTTCGGCGTCCGCAACAACGAGATCTTCCTGATGGGGCAGTCGCGGCCGCTGCGCTCGGTGCACCGGGGCGAGGGCTGGACACCGGAATTGATCGCCGAGCATGCCTACCCGGCGATGAAAGCGCACTTCTACCCGCTCGACCGCTCGGAAGACGTCTTTAGCTGGGACCCGATCTAAAGGAGATACCCATCCCGGCCGAGATCTTCGCGTGATTGTGAATGGAGCCGCCGTCCACCCCCACCTTAGTCCTCCCCCCTCAAGGGGGAGGAGAACACCTCGTTGATCTGTCTGAGTTATCCCTTCCCCCTTGAGGGGGGAAGGCTAGGAAGGGGGTGGAAACGGTTCCTGTAGCAATATTCCGCAGGCGTCTTAGAGCGCTGCCGTTACCATGATCTCGATATAAAGATCGGGCACCGCGAGCTTCGCTTCCACCGTGGCGCGGGCCGGCGGATTGGCGGGGTCGATCCACTCGACCCAGATTTCGTTCATGTCGGCCCAGGTGCCGATGTCGGTCAGCCAGATCTGCGCCGCCAGAATTTTCGATTTGTTCGTCCCAGCCTGCGCGAGGTAGTCGTCGATCGTGTCGAGGATCTGTTTGCACTGCCCTTTGACGTCCTGCGAGCGGTCGCTGGCGGTGAGGCCGGACAGATAGACCGTATCGCCGCTGATGACGGCCTTGCTCATGAGTTTGTTGGTGTCGATGCGTTTGATGGACATGGCGTCCCTCCCTGTGTGATGCGTGAACGTGATGGTAGTACTAGACCAGATCGGGATTGTTTGGAATCGCCTTCGGCGATCCAACAATCGCGTGAATCTGGTCTAGCTTATTGATGGCGAGCGGATTCACAAGATTATCCGAACCCATAAAATGGGTTCGTCTAACCTTGATCCGCTCTTAGGGCGTTGAGCAGTGCCGACAAGTAAGAAGGAATTGAACATGATTGAGGATGTTGCCGCAAAGGTGAATGCCGATACCGCGCTGGTTCGGCGCGGCCGGTATGTGAGCTTGGATTTTTTGGTCGGTATCGGCGATACGGATTACATCGTCGCCGTGCGCGAAGGCCGTGTTATGTCGGTCGGGAAGCGTCGCCTCCCGTTGGAATCCGTCAGCTTCGCCATCCGGGCCGGCCGCGATGTTTGGACTGAACATTGGAAGCCGATGCCCAAGCGAGACCGGCATGATTTGTTCAATATGGTTTCCGCAGGGCTGGCGACGCTCGACGGTGATCTGCTGCCGTTTATGCAGAACCTGCAATATTTCAAAGACGTTCTGGCATCACCCCGCGCCGCCGCAGGGGAGGCGTAGGCATGCCCGATTTCGAACCGATCACCGGACGCTATTTCACCATGACGGTCGCGGGCGAGGCGGTGCGCATTTATGTCGAGGAGGCGGGCAGCGGCGTGCCGCTGGTCTGTCTGCATACGGCCGGGTCGGACGGGCGGCAGTTCCGCCACCTGATGTGCGATCCGGCGATAACCGATCATTACCGGGTCATCGCCTTCGATATGCCCTGGCACGGCAAGTCGAACCCGCCGGCTGGCTGGGAAAATCGCGAATATCAACTCACGACCGAGTCGTACAAGGAAATGGTGATCGCCTTTTGCCAGGCGATGGAACTGGATAAGCCCGTTGTGATGGGGTGTTCGATGGGGGGGCGGATCGTCCTGCATTTGGCGCTCGAGCGGCCGGACGATTTCCGCGCGGTGATTGCGCTGGAAGGCGCCGACCGCTTGGAGCCCTATTACGAGACAGAATGGCTGCACCGGCCGGACATCCATGGCGGTATGGTTAGCGCCGCTTTCGTTTCCGGACAGGTCGCGCCGCAAAGCCCGGACGAATATCGCCATGAAACGCTGTGGCATTACATGCAGGGCGGCCCGGGCATCTTCAAGGGCGATCTCTATTTCTATTGGATCGACGGACATTTCGACGACCGCTCGGCGCAAATCGATACCGGCCGCTGTCCCGTCTATTTGCTGTCCGGCGAGTATGATTGCTCCTGCACGCCGGAACGCACCGAAGCGACGGCCTCGAGAATCAAAGGATCGAAGGCCGTCATCATGGAAGGCATGGGGCATTTCCCGATGTCCGAAAACCCAGCCCTATTCCGCGAACACATCCTGCCGGTGCTGGATGAGATTCGCGCTTAACCGAAAGAGCCAAAAAAAATGACCGCAATCCCTCTCTATATCGACCTGAAAAGCCCTTTTTCATACGTCGCGGCACATCGCGCGCTGGCGTTTTCGCGCGCCGGGAAAGCGGAATTCGACTGGCTTCCCTTCACTCTGGATATCGCGGGCCGCGCCGGTAACCCCGGCTGGCAGCGCCGCATTCGGTATCAGTACCGAGACGTTCGCCGGTTCGCGACGCCGCTTGGACTGACGATCCGCGGGCCCGAGAAAGTGTATGATTCCACGGTTGCCCAAATCGGTCTGCTGTACGCGAAGCAGGCCGGTGTGCATGAAACCTATATCGAGACGGTTTACGCGCTGTTCTTCAGCCGTGAACTCGCACCGGACGATGTCTCCGCAGTGCAGGCCCAGCTCGCCGCATGCGGATGCGACGCGGATGGGTTCCCGGCTTTTCTCGAAGGGGTGGGCCCAAGGTTGCTGGAATCAATTCGGGCGGAGGCGGATGAGGCGGGCGTGTTCGGCGTACCGAGCCTTATCGTCGGTGGCGAACTCTTCTGGGGGCAGGACCGGCTGGATATCGCGCTTGAGCGGGCAGGCCTATCGGTTTAGCCCGATGAACCGGCATCGCTGAACGCCGCCTCAACCGCGCCAAGATCCCCGAAATCGGCGACGACAGTATCGCCGGCCTTGATGTCGAGCAATCCGGAACAGGTCCCGGTCGTGACGGTTTCGCCGGCCTTGAGGCCGTCCCGCTCCCGCTCGTGGTTGGCGAGCCAGAGCAGAACGTTGAGCGGGTCGCCGAGCGCGCGCTGCCCTTCGCCTTCGGCGCGGACGGTGCCGTTCAGCGAGACCGTCAACCGGTGCGACGGCAGATCGAAGCGCCGCCAATCTTCGATGAACGTGCCGGTGATAAGCGCGATATTGGCGCCGCCATCCGCCGTCGTTGCCTGTCGGCCCGCGCCCGTCAGGCCGCCGGCCAAACGCGAGCCAACGATTTCCAGCGCCGGCGCCACACCCAGCACCGCATCCGCAACGTCTAAAATTGCGTAATCCGTTGTGCGCGGTGGCAAGTCGGTCCGGAGCTGGAAGGCAAATTCGGCCTCCAGCTTCACGTCGTGCGCCGCGAAGACGGGTACCGCCGCGGGGCTGTCGAAGCAGAATTGTTTCGGGACCCGCGCAGCACCCGGCTCCGTCGTGCCCAGCGCCGCCTGCGCCTCGGCGCTTGTCGACCCGACCTTCCAGCTATCGAATGAGCCTCCGATTAAGGCATGCACCTGTCTTTGCACTGTGTAGGCGGCCTCACGCGAGTCCCCGATTTCACCGTTTCCAATCGCGACAGTAGTGCCTTCCAGACGCGCGCGGCATAGCCGTTCTGCCAGATCAATCCTTAACGACATCGTCGCGATCCTCCACCTTATCCATAATGCTCCTGTCAGATTATAGAGTGCAGCAACATTCGCTTGCTTACGATTTATTAGGTTTATTTTCGCATGATATTCCGGTTTCCCGCATCGGTTGTGGCGGGTTGTGCTGACATCTTGTTTGGGAGTGGCTTAAGGTGCCTGCCGGTCCATCATTGGACACCGAACCGCTATCCGTCCTCATCGTGGAGGATGATATCGATATGGCTCGGCTTATCGAGGCCCTGCTGCGGGACATGGGGGTCACGAATATCGGCCGGGCCCGGAACGGCAAGCAGGCGATCGATAATCTTCGAAAGAATCTCCATAATTACGATTTGATCATTTCCGATTGGCAGATGCCTGAAATATCGGGCATCGAACTGCTAAGGGAAGTCCGAAAACGGCGTCCCGAGCTTCCGTTTCTTATGCTGACCGTCAATTCGGGCAGCGAAGAGATCTTGGCCGCAAAAGATGCGCAAGTGACGGCCTATATGTCGAAGCCGTTCAAGGCACGCGACTTACAGTTGAAAATCCTGACCATTACTGGGCGGATTGTTCCGAAACAGCTCACCGTTTCGATCTGTTAGCCGGTTAAAGCGCGTCTACGGACCATCAATCCCTAACGCTTTCTTAAGATTGTGTTTCCATGATCTTTGCAGTGAATGATGTTAACCATGGCGTAGTACGCCGGGGAGTATGCGATGCATAATGCACGATCGGCGTCGTCGGAAAAGGGACTGTCGGTTCTGATCGTGGATGATGATGTCGATATGATTCGAATGATCGATACGGTTCTCCGCGACGCCGGTGCAACGCATATTCAGCGAGCCCGCGACGGCCGGCAGGCGATTAACGATCTGCGAAAGAATCTGGATGTCTATGATCTGATCATTTCCGACTGGGAAATGCCGGAAGTGAACGGTTTGGAACTGCTTCAGCAGGTCCGAATTCGACGTCCCGAACTTCCTTTCATCATGTTGACCGGCCGATCCAAAAAAGAAGAAATCCTTGCCGCCGTTCAAGCCAATGTGACGGCCTATATTTCAAAACCGTTTGCTGCGCACGAGCTGAAGAAAAAGATCTTGGCAATTAGCAACAAACCGGAGCCGCGAGAATACGACGTCGTCGAAGTTTGTTAGTTGCAGTTCGTGGAATCGGGAAGGCCCACGCAATCCCGGTACAAAGCGAGGGTCTTCTTGACGACGATTTCTTCCGCAAACTCGGTCTCGGCCATCCGGCGCGCCGCCGCACCGTAGGATTTACGTAGCGCGGCATCTTCCGCCAGCCGCGCTAGTGCTTTGGCAAGTGGTGCAATGGTGCGAACCGTAACCAGGATACCGGTTTCGCCATCACAGCAAACCTCGCGGCAGCCGGGGACATCGGTTGCGACCATCGGCAGGCCGGCAGCAGCGGCTTCAAGCAGCGATTTCGGTAATCCTTCGCGATAGGACGGCAGGACGGCGATATGCGCGTTGGCGTATTCGCGCGGGATATCGTCGCTGGGGCCGGCGACCTCCACGACACCCTCCGCGGCCCATTCGGCCAGTACGGCGCTGGGGATCGCCGCCGGGTTGTGGTCGCCCGGTCCCACGAGGCGAATGCGAAGTGCGGTTCCTTGCGCTTTGAGCACGCGCGCCGCGGCGACGAGCTCGCCGATGCCTTTGTCCCACAGCATGCGGGACACGCAAACCGCCACGGGAACACCGGATGGTTCGGGGCGCGGCTGATAGCGGGAAATGTCGACGCCCGACCCTCGAATGACGGTGATGCGGTGTGGCGCGACCCCAATCGTATTTTCGAAAAGCGCGCGGTCGTCTGGATTTTGAACGATGACGCGGCTGGCGGGGCGGTTCAGCAAAAACCGGAACGTCGCACGAATGAGCGGACGCAGCGCGCGCGCGAAAAGTCCGCTGGAGATAAACACGAACCCCATTCCGGCAAACGCATTGACCGAGCCGGGTATACCGGTCAACCACGCGGCGATCGATCCGTAGAGCGCGGGTTTGAGAGCGACGTGATGGACGATATCCGGTCGTTCTCGGCGGTAGAGGCGGATCAGTGCGGCGAGTGTGCGGGCGTCGTGCAACGGATTGCGGCCGCTGCGCGACAGCTCGACGGGTACGAGGCGAAAGCCCTCCGCTTCAATGGGCGCGGAGTGATCGCGCACGCGCGTGGCGACCACGACTTCGGCGCCGGCGTCCCGCGCGGCGCGGGCGATCGGCAGACGGTGGGAGCAGAAATACCAATCCTCGCTGACGAGGTAGAGGATTTTTACGCCGGTAAGGCTCATGTTTCGACGCCGGTGGCCCAGCGTTCGCGCCACGCCTGGGCCATGCAGATGCCCCACAGCGCTTGCCAATGATTGCCGTCGCCAGCCAGATGGTCCGACCAGGCGCGCCGGATAGGTATGGGATCGAACCAGCCCTCTTCGCGCAGACGCTGTTCATCGATCAGGTTTTCCGCCCAATCGCGCAGCGGGCCGCGCAGCCAATCCGCGATGGGCACTGCGAACCCACTTTTTGGACGCTCGACCATTGTACGGGGGACGTGGCGATGCAGAACCTGACGGAGGAGCCATTTGCGCTCACCGTTCCGCAGTCGCATACGCTTCGGCAGCGACCAGGCGAACTCGAGCAACCGGTGGTCCAGCAGGGGGGTGCGCGCTTCGAGGCTAACGGACATGCTGGCACGGTCGACTTTGGTCAGAATATCGTCCGGGAGGTAGGTCATCGTGTCGAGATACGCCATTCTTTCGCTGAAATCGGTGATGTCTCCCGCGGACTCCCAGGCCGACGCATTTTGGTTCGAACCGTTGATGGCGATGGATTCGTTCCAATGGCTGACCAAGCACCGATAGATACCGTCCTCGTCGGTTTCCCGCAAAGCTGCCGCGAGTTTATGAGCCTTGTCTCCAGCCAGACTCGGTCGTCGTGATGCCGGAATCATTTTGGATAGGCGGTCCCAATGGCGGGCGGAAACACCACCCAGGAGGCCGGCAGCCATCCGTCTCAGCGGCGCCGGCGCATGCTGCATCCGTTGCCAGAGCGCGTCGGCCGTATGGTAGCGGTTATAGCCGAGGAAGGTTTCGTCGCCGCCGTCGCCGGAAAGCGCGACCGTGACATGCCGCCGCGCGAGTTCCGATACAAGTCGCGTTGGCAAGGCGGACGCATCGGCGAAGGGTTCGTCATACCAGTCCGCGAGCCGTGGAATGATATCGCGCGCATGGCCCGGCGCCATGGCGATATCGGTGTGCTCCGTGCCGAGATGGTCCGCGACGGCCCGGGCATGTTCAGACTCGTCGAAGCCCTGTTCCTGGAAACCGATTGTGAAAGTCCGGATCGGCCGGGTGCTGGACTTCTGCATCAGGGCGACAACGGTGGCTGAATCGACTCCGCCGGAAAGCAACGCGCCGAGCGGCACATCCGACACCATGCGCCGTGCGACCGCATCTGTGAGAAGGGCTTCCGCTTCGGCAATCGCTTCGGCATCGCCAATGTCCCGGCGCGGTTGCGTTGCGACCGACGCCATATCCCAGTATCGGACAAGTTCCGGCGCGCTGCCGGGGGTGTAGGACAGCAGCGTGCCCGGCTCCAGTTTGCGGATACCGGCATAGATGCTCTGTGGGGCGGGGACATAATTGAACCTGGCGTAAGACGCCAACGCATCGCGGTCTATCCGTGGCTGCCAGCCCTCCTTGGCCCGCAAGGCTTTCAACTCCGATCCAAACAGAAACAGGCCGTCCGACTCGCCATAGTAAAGCGGCTTGATGCCGAGACGGTCACGTCCGAGCCAGAGCCGCCGCTCCTCCCGGTCCCAAAGCGCAAAGGCAAACATACCGATGAGCCGTTTGACCGTTGCCTCGACCCCCCAATGGGCGAACCCTTCGAGCATTACTTCGGTGTCCGAATCCCCGCGAAAACGGGCGCCCTTGCCAGTGAGTTCTTCGCGCAGTTCCTGAAAATTGTAGACTTCGCCGTTATAGACAACGACGTAACGTCCATTGGCCGAAACCATCGGCTGATCGCCGGAGGCGGAGAGATCGATAATGGCAAGGCGCCGGAAGGCGAGTGCTACGCCTGCATCCGCATCGGACCATGTATCGCCGCTGTCCGGGCCACGATGGATCATCGTGTCGGTCATGGCGCGCGCAGCCGCGGCAAGGTCGTCCGCGCCGGTCTGGCGTTTAAGCTCGAGGAATCCGGCAATGCCGCACATGGCCGCTCCGGGCAACGGGAGGTTAGGGCGCACTATCAACGCTACTTGGTATAAAGGGCGGCTTAGCAGATGGAAACCATTGCAATCCAGGGCGATCGCATACGCGGTTCACCGTTGTCGAAAATTCCACCCGCCATCCTCTACCCTCCACCACCGGTCATCCTCAACACCACCACCGGTCATCCTCTACCCTCCACCGGTCATCCTCAACTTGATTGAGGATCCAGACAACGACGAAGTCTTGGAGCCCTTCGTATAGGTCCTCCCGGCCCGGGTTACGGCGCTCGATAGGCGTCATCGTCCTGGCGCAGTTCCCGTGCCCCCGATTCTCGGAGCGAACCTCCACCGGGACGGTGGCAATTCAAACGGCGGACTGGATCCTCAATCAAGTTGAGGATGACCGGTGGAGGGTAGAGGATGACGTTGTGGAGTGTTGAGGATGATGGCTTTTATTGATAGCGACGGAATCGCGTCTATTCGTTGACCTTTACCAAGACGTGGGGCTTCCAGTGCGTTTCAAGCGATCACCTTGCATCGCAATCGTACTTGTCTGCCGAAAGGATGCGATTACAGTGAACGCCATGCTGTTTCGAGAATCTCTTCGCGAATTCGATGCGCTGCGCGCGGCAGTCCTTGCAGCCTACCGGATGGACGAGGACGCCTGTGTCGAAGCCTGCCTGACGCAGGCGCGCCTTCCGGCCGATGCGACGGACCGTGTTGAAGTGATGGCGCGCCGGCTTGTTATGGCGGTGCGGGAAAGCGATGCTGGCGCCGGCGGGCTCGATGCGTTTCTCCACCAGTACGAACTTTCGAGCGAAGAGGGCGTCGTGCTGATGTGCCTCGCGGAAGCCCTCTTGCGCATACCCGATGCCGACACGCGCGACGACCTCATCAAAGACAAGATCGGCGGGGCGCAGTGGGAGCGGCATCTGGGCGCGTCGCCGTCGCTGTTCGTAAACGCCTCGACATGGGCCCTGATGCTGACGGGCCGCCTGATGGCGGTCGATACCGGTTTCGACTGGCGCAATCCGGGTGATTTGCTCGGCCGCGTGGTGGCGCGGGGCGGGGAGCCGGTGATCCGGCAGGCGCTGACACAGGGCATGCGTATCCTGGGCCGGCAATTTGTCATGGGCCGGACCATCGACGAAGCGCTCGCGCGGGCGCAGGAAGCCGAAATGCGCGGCTACCGGTATTCCTACGATATGCTTGGCGAAGCGGCCCGTACGATGGCCGACGCGGAACGGTATTTCGAGGCTTATGCGGCTGCCATCGACAAGATTGGCGCCGCAGCGGAGGGCGGTGACCCGTTCGACCGGCCCGGAATCTCGGTCAAGCTGTCGGCGCTTCATCCGCGCTATGAATTCGCCCAGCAGGACCGCGTGATGGCGGAGCTTGTGCCGCGATTGCGGTCGCTTGCCGTGATGGCGAAGGACCACGGAATCGGCTTTACCGTGGATGCCGAGGAGGCGGACCGGCTCGATATTTCCCTTGATGCCATCGAAGCGGTGTTGCGCGATCCTGCCTTCGCCGGATGGGAAGGGTTCGGGCTCGCCGTGCAGGCCTATCAGAAGCGGGCGCTGCCGCTTATCGACTGGCTGGCCAATCTCGCCAGGGGGAGCGGCCGGCGGCTCTTCGTTCGTTTGGTCAAGGGCGCGTACTGGGATACCGAAATCAAGACCGCCCAGGAACGCGGCCTCGACGGCTATCCGGTCTTCACCCGAAAGACGTCCACGGACGTGTCCTACCTCGCCTGCGTCCAGCGCCTGCTCGATGCGCCGGATGCGTTCTATCCCGCCTTCGCGACTCACAACGCGCATACCGTCGCGTCGGTGCTGACCCGGGCCGGCAATCGGCGGGACTATGAATTCCAGCGATTGCACGGGATGGGCGAACCGCTTTTCGAGCAAATTGTCGGCGACACAGGTCAGCCGTGCCGGGTCTACGCCCCAGTCGGCAGCCATGAAGATTTGCTGCCCTATCTGGTCCGGCGATTGCTGGAGAACGGCGCGAACTCCTCGTTCGTGAACCGGATCGTGGACAAGCGGCAGCCGATTTCCGCGATCATCGCCGACCCGGTCAAGGCGACGGAACGGCTCGATGCGAAACCGCATCCCCGCATCCCGTTGCCGTCGGCGCTTTATGGTGCTCGGCGCAACTCGGACGGCGCGGATCTGACGGACTTCAATGTGCTCGGGTCGCTCGCGGCGGCAATGGATGCAAGCCTGATCGATGGCGCGAAGGCGGCGCCGCTTATCGGCGGTAAGGCCCAGTCCGGGGATGCTGTATCCGTGACCGACCCCGCCGACCGGCGCCGTATTGTCGGAACGGTTGTCAACGCGACGCCGGATCATGTGGATCGGGCCTTGGCGCGCGCGGTACGCGCTCAGCTTGAGTGGGGCCGCGTGCCGGCGGCCGACCGGGCGGCGTGTCTGGAACGGGCGGCGGCACTTTATGAGACACATAGCGCGGCACTCATGGCGCTCGCCGTTCGGGAAGCCGGCAAGACGGTCGACGACGCTGTCGCTGAAATTCGGGAAGCCGTCGATTTCTTGCGTTATTACGCCTTGCGTGCCGGTGCGGATTTTATGCGGCCACAGACATTGCCGGGTCCAACCGGCGAGAGGAACGAAATTGCGCTGTTCGGGCGTGGCGTGTTCGCCTGAATAAGCCCATGGAATTTCCCGCTCGCCATCTTTACCGGACAGATCGCTGCAGCACTTGCGGCGGGCAACGCTGTGATTGCCAAGCCGGCCGAGCAGACGCCGTTGATCGCAGCCCGTGCGGTGGCCTTGCTGCACGAAGCCGGCGTGCCCGGCGACATCCTGCATCTCCTGCCGGGGTCCGGCGAGGAGATCGGCGCCGCCCTGACGGCCGATGAGAGGATCTCCGGTGTTGCATTCACGGGCGGGACAGACACCGCACAATCGATCAACCGGACGCTTGCCGACCGCAAGGGGCCGATCGTGCCGCTGATCGCGGAGACGGGCGGGCAGAATGCGATGATCGTGGATTCTTCCGCGCTGCCGGAGCAGGTCGTGCGCGACGCGGTCGACTCCGCCTTCCGCAGCGCGGGACAACGCTGTTCGGCGTTGCGGGTCCTGTACCTTCAGGACGACGTCGCGGACCGCATCATCGCTATGCTAACGGGCGCCATGGCGGAGCTGCGAGTCGGCGACCCTGGCCTGCTGGAAAGCGATGTCGGCCCGGTTATCGATGTCGCCGCGCGCGAGATATTGGAGGCGCATGCGGCACGCCTGGAAGGGGAAGGGCGGTTGTTGGCAAGGACGCCGCCGGGTGTCGATGCCGAACACGGCGTGTTTTTCGCGCCATGCGCGTTTGAAATCGACGGTATCGAAACGTTGGAACGTGAGGTCTTCGGCCCCATACTGCACGTCGTTCGTTTCGACCGGGATCGGCTCGACGCGGTGATCGATGCGATCAATACGGTTGGGTATGGCCTGACGTTGGGCATCCATAGCCGGATCGATTCGACGGTCGCCTATATCCGCGACCGGGCCGGCGTTGGAAATATCTACGTCAATCGCAATCAGATCGGCGCCGTTGTCGGCGTGCAGCCTTTCGGCGGTGAAGGGCTGTCCGGCACCGGCCCGAAAGCCGGCGGCCCGCGTTATCTGCACCGCTTCGCGGTCGAACGAACCGTAAGCACCGACACGACAGCCGCCGGCGGCAATACGTCGCTTTTGTCGTTGCAGGATATGCCGGAGTAACCGAGGCGGGCTAGAGCAAAACAGGGTTTGTTGGAATCGCCTTTGGCGACCCAACCAGGGCAATCACTTGAAACGATGCTGAGGTTTTTAACCCGCGGCTCCTGGGGGGATCGCATACGCTGTTCACCGTTATTGAAAATTCCGCCCCGTCATCCTCAAACACCAAGCCGTCATCCTCAAACACCAAGCCGTCATCCTCAAACACCAAGCCGTCATCCTCAAACACCAAGCCGCCATCCTCAAACACCAAGCCGCCATCCTCAAACACTAAGCCGTTATCCTCAACACCCCACAACGTCATCCTCAACTTGATTGAGGATCCAGGAAACGCTGATTTGGCACAGGGGTCCGTAAAAGTCCTCCCCTCCGGATTGTCGCGCGCTTAGCCTAACCGTCCCGCCGCGATGCATCATGAAATACAGCTTCATATGTTCGGAGCAAACCTCAACGGGGACGGTGGCATTTCGGATGGCGGACTGGGTCCTCAATCAAGTTGAGGATGACGACTTGGTGTTTGAGGATGACGGCTTTGGTTGATAGAGACGGAATCGCATCATTTTCGTTGACCTCCACCAAAGCGTGGGGCTTCCAGTGCGGTACAACCAATCTTGATCTGCTCTGTAACCGTTTCCTTCTGCGGACCGATTGTGCGACATTCTGTCACATGAGAATGATTTGCAATAGCAAAAGTGTGACGATATTGCTTTACATATTGCGAATGCGTCGCATCTTCATAAAGAAATTCGAGGATAGCGGCTGATCAAATTTGGGAGTCAGTAATGAGTCGGTTGCGTAAGTTGCAGAAAACAAAAATCTTTTTATTCGTTCTTTCGGTATTTGCCGTACCCGCGATGGATGCGGTCGCGGCGAACGAAGTGAATATTTATTCCTATCGTCAGGAGTTCCTGATCCGGCCGTTCCTGGATCAGTTCACCAAGGATACCGGCATTGCGGTCAACGTGGTCTATGCGAAGAAAGGCATTTTGCAGCGGCTTAAGCAGGAAGGTGCGAACACGCCGGCGGATGTGGTTCTGACAGCCGGGTTTTCGCGGCTGAAGGCGCTCAAGGACGCGGGGCTATTGCAACCGGTCGATTCCGCGGCATTGAAGGCGAATGTGCCGGCTAAGTATCGGGACCCTGCAGGGGAATGGGTCGGCCTGACCCTGCGCAGCCGTATTATCGCCTATTCCAAGGCGCGGGTGGCCGACGGCGCGATCCAGCGCTATGAGGATCTCGTCGATCCGAAATGGAAGGGCAAGATCTGTGTGCGGACCGGCAGCCATTACTACAACCGTGCGCTTGTCGCCTCGATGGTTGCCGCGCATGGCGAAGCGAAAACGGAAGCTTGGGTAAAAGGGCTCGTCGCCAATTTCGCCCGCAAACCGCAGGGCAACGACCGGGCGCAGGCCAAAGCGGTCTTCGAAGGCGTCTGCGACATCGCGGTCATGAACACCTATTATTTCGGCAAGATGAAGTTCAACAAGAAGAACCCGGAACAGCGGGATTGGGCGGCCAGCCTGCAAATCCTGTTTCCCAATCAGGGCGATCGCGGCGCGCATGTGAATGTTTCCGGGGCAGGCGTTGTGAAACATGCCAAGAATCGGGACAATGCCGTCCGGTTGCTCGAATTCCTGAGCGATGGCTTTGCACAGAAAATGTATGCGGCCCAGAACTATGAATATCCGGTCAAGCCAGGCGTCGGTTGGAGCGACGAAGTCAAGTCGTGGGGCGACTACAAGGCCGACGGTTTGGCGCTTGTGGAGCTGTTCAGGCTTGGTCCGGCGGCGCAGCGGATCATCGACCGGGCCGGATGGCAATAAGACATTCGATGATGCGTGACAGAGACCGCGGATGAGCGTTAGCGAAAGCGCGGCAACACCGGGTGCGCCTTGGCGCATCCGGTTTGATTCGTGGTCTGTCGGCACGGTCGTGCTGGCGCTGATCCTGGTCTCGCCCGTCGTTGCGATTCTCGGGCTGGCGTTTCTGCCGACGGAGAATATCTGGCCGCACCTCGTTTCCACGGTTCTTGGCCGATACATTTCCAACACCCTTCTTCTGATGCTCGGCGTTGGGGCCGGCATCATGTTCGGCGGCGTATGCACGGCATGGGTCATCACGATGTGCCGGTTCCCTGGGCGCCGTTTTTTCGAATGGGCCCTGCTGATTCCCATGGCCATGCCGGCCTACGTGGTCGCCTATGCCTATACGGATCTGCTGGAATATGCCGGTCCGATCCAAAGCGTGCTGCGGGACATATTCGGCTGGAGCAGCGCGCGCGATTACTGGTTTCCCGATATACGAACCATCGGCGGCGCCATCTTCATGATGTCGCTGGTGCTGTATCCTTACGTCTATCTGCTGTCCCGCGCAGGCTTCCTCAGCCAGTCGATGTCGGTGCTCGAAGCGAGCCGCATGCTGGGCTACGGGCCCTGGCGGAGTTTCTGGAAGGTATCCTTGCCGTTGGCGCGGCCGGCCATCGCCGTCGGTGTGGCGCTGGCCCTGATGGAAACGTTGAACGATTTCGGAACCACGGACTATTTCGCCGTGCAGACCTTCACCGTCGGCATCTACAACACCTGGCTTGGCATGAACAGCCTGCCGGGCGCGGCACAGCTTTCGGCCGTTTTGCTCGCCTTCGTGCTGGTGCTGATCGGGATCGAAAGGGCGGGCCGCCGGCATCAGCGGTTTCACGAAACGGCGGGACGCCATATGTCGCTGCCGAGCTACGAGTTGAAGGGCGTTCGCGCGACGGCGGCGATAATCATTTGTGCGATGCCGCTGATCTTCGGGTTCGTGGTTCCGGCCTGGATCCTCGGCGGCTATGCGGTCGCGAATTACGAGACGACATTGAACAACAACTTCGTCGCACTGGTTCAAAACAGCGTTCTGCTGTCGGCCGGCGCGGCGGCGTTGGCGCTCTTGATCGCGTTGTTCCTGAACTATGGCGCGCGTTTGAGCGGCGGTGCCGTCGTGAAGGTGGCGTCCCGGTTCGCGAGCATCGGCTATGCGGTTCCCGGTGCGGTTCTGGCAGTCGGTGTGATCATGCCGATTGCATGGTTCGACAAAACCGTCGATGCCGTGTCGACGGCGCTGTTCGGCGTTTCGACCGGCTTGATCGTCAGCGGCACCATCGCCGCCCTGCTGTTTGCCTATGTCGTTCGCTTCATGGCGGTATCGCACGGCGCGATCGAAGCCGGTTTGAGCCGCATCACGCCGAGCATGGACGATGCGTCCCGGAATTTGGGGGCGACGGCGGCAGCGACCTTGCGCCGCGTTCATATCCCGATGATCCGCGGCAGCGCCTTGACCGCGATGCTTCTGGTCTTCGTCGAGACCATGAAAGAACTGCCGATGACCTTGCTGTTGCGGCCGTTCAACTACAACACCTTGGCGACCTTTGCCTATCAGTATGCGAGCGACGAGCAGATCGAGGAGGCGGCCCTGGCGGCGCTGGCGATCGTGTTCGCGGGGTTGGGACCGGTGATCCTTCTGTCGCTTGCGATACGACGTTCCCGTCCGGGCCACGACCCGCAATAGGCAGCCCGCTAGGCAGCCCGCAACAGCTGAATCTTCATCAGCAGAACCTGATAGATGTCGAGGCCCGTAATACTCGAGATTTCCTGATAGGACATCTTCGTTTCCCGAACCAGTGTCCAGGCATGCCGGTGCGGTTCCATCTTGGCGTTGCTGCGCCGGGCCTGACGGGGCGGTGGCGGTGGGGGCCGCTTGTTCTTTCTGTCGAGGCCGCGTTCTTCCGCTTCCTGACGGGCCGCATCGCGCCGCTGTTTTTCCAGATAGATCTGGTAGTCCGTCATATGGACGAAGGCGGCGAGATCCCGCGCGAACTTCGACGTGTCGGCATTGGGCTGCGCCGTCTGCGACTGCGTGGCGCCGGTCGCCGCTTCCTCAAGCGTCAGCCCGTGGCGCGAGGCAAGCCGTTCCGCCGCGGCGAGCGCATTGTCCCGCTCCCCCGGAAAGGGGCTTTCCTTGGCCAGTTTGAGCAGATTGTGAAAGCGAACCTGCTCATCCGGTGTCAGTCGCTTGCTAATGGGATGTCCCCGACACTGCATCGAATACAGGGCTTTAGTATAACAGCCGGTGGTGGACACAGTCTAACATATGGTAGCGCTACGACGCTTGCCGAGTTCACCGGTTAGGCGCGCGATGCGCCGCGATGCGGGGCCATCGCAAGCGTCGCGTAACGCAGCCGGTGAGCTCGGGAAGCCGCCCTTTGGGTCGCCTATCCAGGTCTCTCGGGGCGTCGAACGTCCTTGCCGATGGCACCGCATCGCCGGCGGACCTTCTCCTGCCGAGAAACCGGGATAGGGGATCGTAGCGCTACCATATGTTAGACTGTGCCCACTAGGGTTGCCTACTTGTATGGGGGGCCTATGCCGCCTCGTCGATTTTCGAATGCAGGCGCTGCGCGGCGATGCGTTCCGCCGCCATATCGGTCGAAATACCGTCAGCATCGGCGCGGGCAAAGACTTCCAGCAAGGTGTCGTAGATGCGGGAGACCTGATCGAACGCCTGTGCCTGATTGTAGTCCGGACCTTCGTTGGCGATGTTGATGACGCCGCCGGCATTGATGGCATAGTCCGGCGCATACAGGATGCCCGCTTGCGCCAGCGCATCGGCGTGACGGCTTTCGGCCAGTTGATTGTTGGCCGAACCCGCAACGATCGTGGCCCGCAGGCGCGGTATCGTATCGTCATTGATGACGGCGCCCAGCGCACAGGGCGCAAAGATATCGACATCCAAATCATAGACCGCGCCGGGGTCCACGGAGGTGGCGCCGAACGCCGCACCGGCCTTCGCAAGGCGCGTGCGGTCGATATCCGCGACATAGAGAACCACACCTTCTGCGGCAAGCAGGCGGCACAGCTCGTATCCGACATGGCCGAGACCCTGCACGGCGACGCCGATCCCTTTAAGATCGTCGCGGCCGAGCCTGGCATGGACCGCGGCTTTGATACCGACGAACACGCCCCATGCCGTTGCCGGTGAGGGATCGCCGCTGCCGCCTTCCGCAATGCCCGAGACGTGACGGGTTTCCCGGCGCACGATCTCCATATCAGCCGGGCTCGTGCCGACATCTTCGGCAATGATGTAGCGGCCGCCGAGGGAATCGACGAAACGCCCCATGGCGCGCCACAGCGCCTCGGACTTGTCGGTTGCCGGATCGCCGATGATGACCGATTTCCCGCCGCCGAAGGGCAGGCCGGCAAGCGCGGATTTGTAGGACATGCCGCGCGACAGCCGAAGCGCGTCGGTCAGCGCCTCGTCTTCGCTGGCATAGGGCCACATGCGGCAACCGCCGACGGCGGCCCCGCGAGCGGTATTGTGAATGGCAATAATCGCGCGTAGCCCGGAATCCGGATCGGCATGAAAAACGACGGATTGATGATTATCGAATGAGGAATTGTCGAAAACAGTCATTGAATTTCTCTTCGTGCCATTCAGACGTAATGAAACATAATATATTATTTGAATACGGTTTCAGTATTATTAAAGTCCATTTTGACAATCGCACGAATTGTTGTTCGAAAGTTATGATTACATAATTTTAGTTCTTCGAATTCGGCCTGATTGTAAGTTAATTGCGACGCCTCAGCCTTTGGGCTGTAATGCCGCTAGTGTCCTGATCGTGAAATTCAAAGGATTGAATTTCTCGTGAATCAGCACACTAACTATTTGAATCTAGTGTGATTCAGATCCTAAAGTTAGTCGCATTCAATGCGACGAATTTCAGAATCATCACACTAGGGAATGCGCGCTGCGTTGGCGCTGGGTCCAGGATAACGGGGGGAACGGAATGGGAGACTATCTGGGGTATCGGGCGAAGATGGGGGTCACCACGCCGTCGACGAATACGGTCGTGCAGCCGGAATATGACAGCATGCGGCCGCCCGGAGTCACAAACCATCTCGGGCGTATGCATATCCCCAATATCAAGATCCACGACAATGACAGCTTCGATGAATCGATCCGGCTGATCGACGCCGGGCTCGACGATGCGGTCGACCGTGTGATGACCTGCGATCCCGATTATCTCGTGCTCGGCATATCCGCCCTGTCGGTCTGGGGCGGCACCTTGCAGTCCGTCGAGGATCTCAAGCAGCGGATGAAGGACCGCGCCGGTCGGGATATCGGCGTATCCACCGCCGTGGACGGGGTCCGCGAGGCGTTGAAGCTGCATGGCGTGAAGAAGAAAATATCCATCATGGAGCCGTATTTCGCCTCGATCGAGCCGCGCATGGGTGGCGTCATGAAAGAGCTGGGATATGAGATCGTGAAGTACGGGCACATGCAGGGCGGCAGCCCGGCAACCTATTCCCACGTTACCGAACAAGACATGATCGGAGCGATCAAGTCGATCGATGATCCGGAGGTGGAATGCCTTGTGCAGTTCGGCGCGGCGCTGCCGATGGCCCATATTGCTGACGAGGCGGAACGCTGGCTCAACAAGCCGGTTATCAGCATCAATGTGGTGACCTATTGGCACGGCTTGCGGGCGATGGGGATCAACGATCAATTCACCGGCTTCACGCAACTCTTCTCCCGCTTCTAGTACATTCGCATCGCCATGCTAGGATGAGCCCGTCGAAAAGACGGGAGACGTAACATGGACGATATGATCGGGCGTGGCGGTGACCGCGAGTCGGTGCTTCAGGCGGCGAAGACTCTGCGTGAGGAAGTTCGTGCGGGACGCTGGCGCAAGCGGACGACGGGCATGGCGCGGGGCATCGTCCAGGGCAACCTTGTCATCCTGCCGGCGGAAAACGCCGAGGATTTCCAGAAATTCTGCGAGCGCAATCCGAAGCCGTGTCCGCTCATCGGCATGACCGAACCGGGCGACCCGAGCGTGCCGGCTTTGGGTGACGATATCGACCTGCGTACCGACCTATCCGGTTATCGGATCTTCGAGCACGGCACGGCGACGAGGGAGGTGCACGACATCTCCGATTACTGGCAAGACGACTTTGTCGGCTTCGTGCTCGGCTGTTCCTATTCCTTCGAAGAAGCGCTGATGCAGGACGGGTTGACGATGCGCCATATCGAGAACGGCACCAAGGCGTATGTCTATCTGACGAACGTTCCGACCAAACCGGCCGGCCCGTTCCGCGGCCCGACCATCGTGTCGATGCGGCCCTTCACGCCGCCGGATGCGATCCGCGCCATCGAGATCACCTCGCGTTTTCCCGATGTCCATGGCGCACCGATCCATTTCGGCGATCCCTCGATGATCGGCATCGACGATATTCTCGATCCCTATTCGGGTCCGCCGCCGGAAATCCGGCCGGGTGAGGTACCGGTATTCTGGGCCTGCGGTGTGACCCCGCAAGCCGTTATGGAAGAGGCGAAGCTGCCCTTTGCCATCACGCATAATCCGGGTCACATGCTGATCACGGATCGGCTCAACGCCGAATTCTCGACCGCCTGATAGGCTAAGGGGTTAAGTCCACATGACACCGAGGCCGGTCATTATCGATTGCGACCCCGGGCAGGACGACGCTGTCGCGTTGCTGATGGCGCTTGCCTCGCCGGAGTCGCTCAAGGTGCTGGGGATTACCTGCGTGGCTGGCAACGTCCCGCTGGATTTGACGCAGCGCAATGCGCGGCGCGTTTGCGTGTTGGCGGGGCGGCCCGATATGCCGGTCTTCGCAGGCTGTCCGCGCCCGCTCATCCGGCCGCTGGGAACGGCGGAAGCCGTGCATGGTCAGACGGGTCTCGACGGATCGGGTTTGCCGGAAGAACCCGCCATGCCGTTGCAGGATCGTCATGCCGTTGACTTCATCATCGACACCTGCCTGTCGGCGGAAGATGGCGAGATCACCCTATGCCCGCTTGGCCCGCTAACGAATATTGCCGTCGCCATCGTCAAGGCGCCGCAGATCGTACCCAAGATCCGTGAGATCGTGTTCATGGGCGGTGCGGCGCTCGGGCCCGGCAACCGCACGCCGATGGCCGAGTTCAACATCGTGACCGACCCGCATGCGGCGCAGGTGGTTTTCGAGTCCGGTGCGCCGTTGGTGATGTTCGGGCTTGATGTGACACACACGGTCATCACGACGCCGGCGCGGCTGGACGCGATCCGCGCCATCGGAACGCCTGTCGCGGCGGCGGTTACCGGCATGCTCACCTTTTACGACCGCCACGATATCGAGCGCTACGGCGATCCCGGTGCGCCACTGCACGATCCCTGCGTGATCGCCTGGTTGCTTAAGCCGGAACTGTTCCGCGGCAAGGACGTGCATCTTGCGGTCGAGACGAATTCGCCGCTGACCATGGGCCGGACGGTCGCCGACTGGTGGGGCGTCACCGGCAACGCACCCAACGCGACAGTCATGGACCGCGCCGACTCCGACGGATTCTACGCGCTGGTGGTGGACCGGCTGTCTCGGTTGTAGAGACCTCTGCGCAATTGTGGATGGAGCCGCCGTCCACCCCCACCTTAATCCTGAAATGCCTCTGATGGACATTTCAGCCCCTCAAGGGGGAGGAGACTAACTTATTAATCTAAATGAATTATCCCTTCCCCCTTGTGGGGGAAGGCTAGGATGGGGGGTGAAACGGTGTCGGTAACACAATTTTGCAAAGGCCTCCTTATAGGTCAGTCCCACGCGAGCGCTCGCTCGACGAAGTCCAGGCGGTCCTGGCCCCAGAACGGTTCGCCATCAATGATGTAGGTCGGCGCGCCGAAGACCTGACGCTCGATCCCTTCTTCGGTATAGGCGTCGTAGGCCGCGCCGGTCTCGTCCGACTTGCTGGCCGCGAGGAGGGCCGCGCCGTCCATGCCTTGCGCGTTCGCGACTGCGATAACCGTGTCTTCGTCGGCGATGTTCTGCTCCTCCGCCCAGACAGCCCGGAGCATGGCGTTCGAAAGCCGGCCGGTATCGAGCCCCTGCTTGTCGGCGGCGATGACCATACGGTTGGCGTTGGTGTCGTCGACAGGGAAGAAGGCGGGTTCCAGAGTGATCTCGACGCCCAGATGATCGCGCCAGCGCTTCAGTTCGAACATGCGGTAGCGCTTGCGCTGCTCCGCGCGCTTGCCCAGCGGCAGGCCGCCGGACAGCGGAAAGATCTTGCCCAGATTGACCGGCCGATAATTGATCGTCGCACCGGCCGCCTTGGCGAGCTCGTGAATCCGGACTGAGCCGAGATAAGTCCAGGGCGAAGCGTGCGTGTAGAAATAGTCGATGCTTTTGCTCATGGGGAAACCTTTAAGATGGTGCTGCAGTCCGTATTCTATCCCTTTCGCGGCGGTGTGGTAATCGTATATGACGCAACTGCGTTATGTGGGATGAGGTGTTAGCCAACACGTTATTGCGTCATCCTCAGCCCCACATTCCGTCATCCTCAGCCCCACATTCCGTCATCCTCAACCCCACATTCCGTCATCCTCAACCCCACATTCCGTCACCCTCAGCTTGACTGAGGATCCAGTCCGCCTTCTGAATTGCTACCTTGCCGGTTTAGCTTCTCTTCCAACGTTGGGGATCACACTTCATATTGCGCAGTTGAAGCACTGGAACCGTGCATGGAAGGTCGAATTCATTAAGCGCGACACCCCGAGTGGGAGGACATTTTCGAGCGGCTCTAAGGTTTCACCGTGGCCTGGATCCTCGATCAAGTCGAGGATGACGGTTGGTGTTTTTTTGGTGACATCCTCGTGAGGATGTTACGCAAGGAAACGCTTCAACACATTCTCCAGAATACGCGACACGTTGTTGTCGTAATTGTCGTGCGACAGCGAGCCGCAGAACGTGATCGAGCCGACCGAGAAGACAGCGCCGCCGCCGGGGCAGTCGAAATAGGTCATGTCGGCGCGGGTCAGTTCGTCGTGCGTGCCGCCGGGAATCGTGCTGACATGGGTTAGCCATTCTTCCGGCACGAGGACGAAGTGGCCGGGTGGGTTTTCCGAGACGGCGAGCACGACCGCGTTCTCCGGCGTGCCGAGGTGACGGTCGGTACGGTCCAGTTCGAAACCTGCCGCACCGCCGCCGGAGAGACCGAAATCGCCGATGATCTCGTCGGACACCCCCTCGAATATCCAGCGCGTCCGGGGATCGTCCGCGCCCGGTGCGCGGCGGTAGTAGGTTCCTTCGAACAGGCCCTGTGCGCTGAAGCCGACGCCGGCGAGCTGCTGCGGCGGGCGGTTGTTGCGCCGCCAGATGCCACCATAATTGCCGTCGAAGGCTTGGTAATACTCGCCCGGTTCCGCGGCCCAGGCGCGGATGCCGCCCTCGGCGCGCCGTACCTCGATCAGCCCATCCATTTCCGGGTGTAGCGCGACGCGCCAATAGAATCCGTTCCCGCCGAGATAGGCAAAATTGCCGCCGTCGTCGCGGTATTGGGTGAGCGCGTCGAGGGTTTCCGTCGTATGGTATTCCGGGTGGCTGCCGGTGATCACCGCCTTGTACCCCGCAATCGCATCGACGCCGTCGTGATGTAGTTCCCAGTCGGTGACGACGTCGAAGGCGATGCCCTTTTCCTCCAGCCAGTCGGTCAGGTGGGTGTCGGCAGGCATGTGACGCAGGCCGGACCCGCGGGCGTCGAAGATCGGGAAGTAGCCCGGCCGGACGTTGAGCATCGGCCGCCGCCAGCTCGCATGGCAGATGCCGGAGCCATCGGTGTGATGGTTGTAGGTGGACAGGCCGAATTCGCGATGTTCCATCGGGTTCCAGGGAAACGCGCCCCAATCCGTTGCCCGTTGTTTCCAGTCTTCGCCGAAATCGACGCGGGCCTGGTTGCCGTAAATGACATAGGTGAAGGTCGAGACCAGCACGCACAGGTCGGCGGTCCGGGTGCCCTTCGGCGGGCAGACGAAGAAGGGAATGGCTTCCCAGTAATCGCCGCAGGACAGGCGCGCGGCATAGGCACCGCTTGGCAGATCGTCCGGGACCGTGAAGGTGAAGTCGGTTACCCAGTCGCAGTCGGCGACGTCGTCTTCGTGGAAATGGATCGCGCCGTAAGTTTCCGGCGCGTGCGTCCAGTTGCGCTCATCGCCGGTCCAGTTCGACCCGGTCATGGCGCGCGCCGGTGCCTGCACCAAGGCGCCATGCCATCCGTTCGGGCCGGTGTCGACGGCGCGCATCGATGACATCTCTTGTGAAAAGTCCCAGCGCGCGAGCGGCGCGGCTGTCTCCAGCGTTTCCGGGTCGACCGCTCCGGCATAGAGGGCCGGCGCTTCGATCTTGCCGTTGAAATGACCCGCGACCGGCGCGCCGCCGATGGCGGCGATCGTAATCGGGGCGTTTGCATTAGGCGCGGCGTCAGTCATCGTGCCGCTTTGCGTGCCACTGTCATCGACCAGAGTCGGTTCGCCCAACGCCTGCTGACCGACGGTGACGGCACCGGAGGCGGCATCGTAGCTGGCGCAGACTTGATACCAGGCGCGCTCGCGGAACGGCTTGCCGACGGCGAGGCGAAACGAGTCTGCGCCGCCGAGCCGCAGTTCGGCACCGTTTGGACCGAGCGCCAGTGCGAAGCCGTTGCCGCCGTCGGGATCGTAACGGCTGACAATGCCCTGGTCCGCCTTGTCGGGCCGCGTCGGCCAAATCACCGCCGTGACGGTGAAGCTCTCGAGCGAGAGGCCATCCGCTGGCGCGGAGATGTAGGAACCGCGCACCGGGGTCTGCACGCGCGACGGGTAGCTGCCGGCGAAGGCTGCCGGCACGTCTTTTTCTTTGATCCCGGGGCCGTCCGGGTTCGGGTCGCCGCAGATCACCCGTACGAGTTTGGCGTCGTAGGGCGCGGGACCTTGGCTCGAAACCTTGAAGCCGATGGTTTCGCCCGGGCGCAGTGAAAGGCGGTCGGCATACCCGATCAATGGTATCATGGTGGCGGAGTCCCTGTTTGAAAGGTGCGTGGCGGTTCGTCGTTCGGAAATTGTTTCGCCAACTATGCCCCACGAGGCGCGGGATGCGCCATACGGGATTTTGCAGAACCGCCCCCGTTTGCATTAGGGTTGAGCAAACGGCAATGGGATTTCTCAAAAGGAGACGTGCGCTATGACCGACTCATCGGAGCACCTATTCGAACAGGCCCGAACAACCCTGGCCGGCGGCGTGTCGCACGAGAGCCGGTTCGCGGCGCCCTTCCCGAAATATATCGACCGCGCGTAAGGCTCCCGCAAATGGGAAGTCGATGGCACGGAGTATATCGACTACGCCATGGGCAGCGCGTCGCTGCTGCTCGGCCACGCCCATCCCGATGTCGTTTCGGCGGTGACGGAGCAGGCGGCGAAGGGCAGTTTCTTCGCCGATTGCCATCCGCTTGAAGTCGAGTGGGCCGGCCTGATCCAAGAGCTTATACCGTCGGCGGAGCGGGTACGTTTCGTCGGTTCGGGGACCGAGGCCACGATGCTGGCGATCCGCATCGCACGCGCCTATTCCGGCAAAAACAAAATCCTTCGCTTCGAGGGCCATTATCATGGCTGGCACGAATTCGTCGATCTGGGCATGAAGGCGCCGTACGACCGACCGTCGTCGCTTGGCATTCTGCCGGGGACGGTTGCGGCCACTGTCGTCGCGCCGCCGGACGCGCAGCGTGTCGCGGAAATATTGGAACAGGACAGCGACATCGGCACGATCATTTGCGAGGTGTCGGGCGCGAACTATGGCAGCGTGCCATTGCCGTTCGGCCTGCTGGGCGAATTGCGCCGGCTCGCGGATGCGCATAATGCGGTCCTCATCTTCGATGAGGTGATCACCGGCTTCCGCTGGAGCCCGGGTGGTCTACAGGCGCGCGACAATATCATCCCGGACCTGACCTCGATGGCCAAGATCGTCACCGGCGGTATGCCGGGCGGCGCGGTCGGCGGCCGCGAGGAATTCATGGCCCTGCTCGACCCGACGCACGAGTTTCGCGGCCGCAAGCCCGGCGTTACCCACAAGGGGACGTTCAACGGTAATCCGCTCGTCGCGGCAACCGGCGCCGCGGCGCTGAAACAGGTCAAGACGGGGGAGCCGAACCGCCTGGCGGACGCGGCGGCCGAGCGGCTGCGGTCGGGCATGCGCAAGGTCATCGAGGAACATCAGGTCGCCGGTGCCGTCTATGGCGAGGCGTCGACCTTCCATGTCTATCTCGGCGAGGGCGCGGAGAACGGCTCGGTCGAAGATCTGGGCGCGGAAAAGATCAGGGGCATTGCACCAGAGATTCTATATGCGATGCGCAACGGCCTCCGCCAGCGCGGCGTCGATTTGATGTCGCATATGAGCGGCGTCACCTCGATGGCGCACAGCGACGCGGACATCGATCAGACCCTGGAGGCATTCGAGGACACGCTGCGCGAGATGATTTCCGAGCAGCTTGTCGGCCGCGCTTAGGACGAATCGGACTGAGTTCTATTTACAGGTCGTCCCAATACACCGCCTCGTCATCCTCGACTTGATCGAGGATCCATTTCCATGCAGGACGCGGCGTTTCCCCGAACCCCGGATCGTCGGCGCGATTGCATTGTGAAGAATAGCTTCCTATGCCCGGAGTGAACCTCCACTGGGGAGGGGCAATTCCGACCGTGGCCTGGATCCTCGATCAAGTCGAGGATGACGGGGCGGTGTGTCGAGGATGACGGCCTTTGATTGGGGATGACGGACGGGGTTAACGAACCAAGCCTAGCCCGCCGCCGTGCCGATCGGTTCGGGGCGAACTGGAAGCATCGCGCGCCGGTCGCGCTTCCGTTAGCCGTTCAGCACGCGGATCGGGTCGCCGTCGATAAAAGCCGCGATATTCTCGGCGGCGCTTTGATACATGCCGCTTAGGTTTTCGGCCGTGACGTAACCGGTGTGCGGCGTCAGGATCGTGTTTTCGAGCGTCCGCAGCGGGTGGGATACCGGCAGCGGTTCGACGTCGTAAACGTCCAGGCCCGCACCGGCGATGCGTTTCTCGCGGAGCGCGTCGATCAGCGCCGCCTCGTCGACGATCGGGCCGCGCGAGGTATTGACGAGAAACGCCGTTGGCTTCATCAGCGCCAGCTCCGGCGCGCCGATCAGGCCGCGCGACCGGTCGCTCAGGATAAGCTGGATCGTCAGGACGTCCGCTTGCGACAGGGCTTCTTCCTTGCTGACCCGTTTGACCCCGACTTCGGCGGCGCGCTCGTCGGTCAGGTTCTGGCTCCAGGCGACGACATTCATGTCGAAGGCGAGGCCGACGTTGGCGACATAGGCGCCGAGCTTGCCGAGGCCGATCACCGAGAGCGTCTTGCCGCCGAGGCTGAGCCCGATGTTGGGTTGCCATTCGCCATTGCGCATCGACCGGTCGTCGGCCGGGATGTTCTTCATTAGGGAAATGATCAGCGCCCAGGCCAGTTCTCCGGCGGGCGCACCGAGACCCGGTGTGCCGCAGACCGGGATGCCGCGCGCACGGGCCGCGTCCGTGTCGATCGACCGGTTGCGCATGCCCGTCGTGACGATGAGCTTCAGACTGTCGAGCTGTTCGATCAGGCTTGCCGGCACCGGTGTTCGTTCCCGCATGCAGACGACGACGTCATACCCGGCGAGGGCTGCCGCAACCGCGTCCTCATCGCCGAGCGGCGCGTTGAAGACGGTGATATCCGCCTTGCCGTCCAGCGCGCTCCAGTCGGCTAGTGTCTGAGATACGTTTTGGTAATCGTCCAGTATTGCGATGCGCATATCGCCCCTCCCCATGACCAATTTTGTTGTGATTCTAACGCCGCGGTTGGCGCTATATTTGCAGATCTACCGTCGAACCGGTTCGGGCTTCCGCGGCGTTCCGTTCGCGCTCTTCGATGGCTCGGGTCGTTTCGTCCGTGCTTTCCTTGGCATCTTTCAGCCGAGCGGTCTCGCTCACCGCACTTTCTGCCTCTTGCGCGCGCAGCAGGACTTCCCGGTCTTCCCGGCTCAGGCGCCGTGCCGCGATAACCTCGAAATCGATCCGTTCCGCCGCAGTAACGTCGTCGCCGCTAACCAGCTGCAGTGGAAAGCCATCGGCATCGGGGCCGAATTTGGCCGTAAAGGCGATGCGGCCAGGACGCTCGGCGGGTTTGTTTTCATTGGGGTCGGTCTTGCGCCGGTCGGCCCGCAACTCTTCGCCTTCGTTGACCGGGGTAATGCGTCTGGAATCGGGCGCAGGTTCTGACTGCCGCCGCCCTTCGGACGGGCCTGCCGGAATCGAAGTTGAGTCAAATGCAGCCGTCAAATACATGTCTTACAGGTAGTGTAACATCGTTAATTTTGCAAGTTGCGGCGTTAACACTTTCGTGTATTACCGCGGGTTTTAACCAAAGAATCGACATGCCTACAGGTGGTTCGCGAGCGTGCGAAATATTGTTGCGTATTTCACCATTTGACCCAAATACTCGGCATTTGCCGTATTTTGACCGGCGGCGGCTTTTACGGCGATGTTAACGATTTGGCCGTGGGGTTGCGCGCCCGCACCGGCCCCTATAAGAAAGCGGCGCTCTGGCCGGCCACCGGGACAGGGCCAAATACTATTGTGGAGCAAGGCTTATGGGGCTCATCCTGCCCATCGCGGCGATGTCGCTGATTGTCGCGGTTTCGAATTATTGGGTTCAGTTTCCCATCAACGACTGGCTGACCTGGGGCGCGTTGACCTTTCCAGTCGCCTTCCTGATTACCGATCTGACCAACCGCGCCTATGGGCCGGCGCATACCCGCCGCGTCGTCTATGTCGGCTTCGCGATTGCGGTTGCCTTGTCCTATATGCTGGTGGATGCCCGCATCGCCCTCGCCTCCGGAACGGCGTTCCTGGTGAGCCAGCTCTGCGACGTGTTCGTCTTCGACCGGCTGCGCAATCGGCCCTGGTGGCAGGCGCCGCTGGGATCGTCGGCCATCGCCTCGACGCTCGATACGGCATTGTTCTTCTCGCTGGCGTTTGCCGGCACCGCCGTGCCGTGGCAGACCTTGGCGCTGGGCGATCTCGTCGTGAAGTTCGCGGTTGCCGCCTGTATGCTGATCCCCTTCCGGGTGCTGCTGGCGTGGATCCGTCCCGTCACCGCTGCCGCCGACTGAATGCGGCTCGACGAATTCGATTTTGATCTCCCGCGCGACCGGATCGCGCAGCAGCCCGCCCGGCCCCGCGACTCGGCGCGGCTTCTTGCTGTCGGCGACGGGTTAGAGGACCGCACGGTCGTGGATTTGCCGTCGCTGTTGCGGTCCGGCGATCTGCTCGTCGTGAACGAGACCCGGGTAATGCCCGTCCGGCTGTCCGGGAAGCGAGGGGATGCCACGGTTGAAGTCACCTTGCATACCGACACCGGCGACGGACGCTGGCTTGCCTTCGCCAAACCGGGCCGTCGCCTGCGGGTCGGCGACCGGATTGTCTTCGCCGACGAGTTCCATGCAGATGTCGCCGAAAAGCGGCCGGAGGGCGACGTCGTGCTGGCGTTCGACATGCCGGCGGCGGCGTTCGTCGTGGCGCTGGACCGGCACGGAACCATGCCGCTGCCGCCCTACATTCACCGCGACAGCGGAGGCGAGCCGGCTGACCGTAAAAACTATCAAACGATGTTCGCCGCCACGGACGGCGCGATTGCCGCACCGACGGCGGGGCTTCATTTCACGCCGGACTTGCTGGCGCGGTTGAAGGCGGCGGGTATCGGCTGCGCGCGTATTACGCTGCATGTCGGCGTCGGCACGTTTCTGCCAGTGAAGGTGGAGGAACTGAGCGATCATCGCATGCATTCGGAATATGGGGTGATCGATAGCAACACAGCGGCGGCGATCAACGCGGCGCGCGCGGCGGGCGGCCGTATCGTCGCCGTGGGCACGACCTGCGTCCGGCTTCTGGAGAGTGCGGCGGATGAAGCAGGCATCGTGCAGCCCTTCGAAGGCACCACCGACCTGTTCATCACGCCGGGCTGGCGGTTCCGCGGCGTCGATTTGATGATGACGAACTTCCATCTGCCGAGATCGACGCTCTTCGTCCTCGTCTCCGCCTTCGCGGGACTGGCGCGCATGCAGTCGTCCTATCGGCACGCCATCGAATCCGGCTATCGTTTCTACTCCTATGGCGATGCCTGTCTGTTGACGCCGGAAGCGGCACCGACATGAGCAATACAGATTTTTCATTCGAGTTGATCGCAACGCAGGGCGCGGCCCGGCGCGGCCGCGTGCAGACCGCGCATGGCGTGATCGACACGCCGGCCTTCATGACCGTCGGCACGGCGGGCACGGTGAAGGCGATGACGGCCGAGGCAGTGCGCCGCACCGGCGCGCAGGTCGTGCTCGGCAACACCTATCATCTGATGCTGCGGCCCGGCGCGGAACGCATCGCGCGGCTCGGCGGCCTGCACAAATTCATGGATTGGCGGGGACCTATTCTGACCGACTCCGGCGGCTTCCAGGTCATGTCGCTGGCGAAGCTGCGCAAGATGTCGGAAGCGGGCGTGTCGTTTCATTCGCATATCGACGGGTCGCGCCACGAATTGACGCCGGAACGCTCGATTGAAATCCAGCATCTTCTCGGCGCCGATATCACCATGGTGCTCGACGAGTGCACCGCGGACGGTGCAAGTCACAAAGAGGCGGCGGATTCCATGGCGCTGTCCACCCGGTGGGCGCGGCGCAGCAAGGAGGCCTTCGTCGAACGGCCGGGGCATGCGCTGTTTGGCATCGTGCAGGGCAGCGTCTACGACGACCTTCGCGCCGAGTCGGCGGCGGCACTGCTCGATATTGGCTTCGATGGCTATGCGGTCGGCGGGCTCGCGGTGGGCGAAGGACAGGAAGCGATGTTCGGCGTTCTCGACGCGACCGTGCCGCACCTGCCCGAAGACCGTCCGCGCTATCTGATGGGGGTCGGGCTGCCGGACGATATCGTCGGTGCCGTACTGCGCGGCATCGATATGTTCGACTGCGTCCTGCCGACCCGGTCGGGCCGGACCGGCCGCGCCTATACGGCGCGCGGCTCCCTGAACATCCGCAACGCGCGGCACGCCGACGATCCACGGCCGCTCGAAGAAGGCTGCGCCTGCCCCGCCTGTACGGCACACAGCCGCGCCTATCTGCATCATCTGCATCGCGCCGGAGAGATGCTCGGCGGGATGCTTCTGACCTGGCATAATCTGCACTATTATCAACAGCTCATGGCGGCGCTGCGCGGCGCGATTGAAAACGACTCGCTGAGCGAGTTCGCCACGGCGTTCCGCGAGATGCAGGCGGCCGGTGATATCGAGCCGCTTTAGAGAGTTCCGTGAGATAGAAAAACGCAGTTGTTTCCACCCCCCATCCTAGCCTTCCCCCGCAAGGGGGGAAGGGATAATTTAGATAGATCAATAGGTTATTCTCCTCCCCCTTGATGGAGACCTCTGCGAAATGGGTAGCAACTTTGTCGAAACGGTGATTCTTTAGAGTGATCGCTATGACGGAGGTCTTGATGGGTGAGAAGCGGGTTGGTGAGGGTGGCTTTGCGGATGCGTTTGTGGCGCCGGGTGCGGGTTCGAAT